>OIYD01000005.1_pt1 | contig 254139 bp, 245 predicted proteins | sample 1588141 | NCBI WGS metagenome assembly OIYD01 (sample SAMN03283259) | human gut metagenome | biome: human-associated habitat; material: feces | host: Homo sapiens | place: USA | collected 2013
TTACGCTTTTACACAGCATGATGAAAATTTCACCCCGCCAGGCCATGGCGGCACAGTAAAATATAAAACAGAAGGGGCGGCCGTTTTAGCGGCCGCCCCTTCTGTTAAAAGGTAGGCAGGTTCCATTACAATATGTATGGAGGGGGTTGGAGAAATATGCCTGCGGTCCGCAGGCGGAATTTTGGCACAGCTTAATTATACCAATATGGTTTTATAATTGCAAGATAAATTTCAATATTTAACAAATATAATAATTTATTAAACGAATTGAAGAATTTAAGCTGTTTATTCAAAATCAGCAATTTCAGCGAGCGCATCCATGTCTTTGAGCAATATGCTGCGGTAGGCTGTTTTAATTATGCCTTTACGGGCAAAGCCGTTCAATATTTTGCTGACCGTTACGCGCGAAACGCCCACGCTGCTGCCGATTTCTTCATGAGTCAAATCGACCGCGGCGCTGCCGTCGGGACGCATGGTTTTGGCCTGGAGCAGAAGCCGCGCAATGCGGCAGTCCGCCTGCAAAAATGTAATGCTCGTCACCTGGGCGGAGAGCATCCGGATAGAGCGCGCCTGAAGGTTCAGAAGCTGCATGGCAAGCCCCGGTGTTTCGCGGAACTTTGCAAGCAGGCGGTTTCTGTCGATTGCGATAATAATGCTCCTTTGCAGTGCCTTTGCGGAGGATACGCGCGGCATCTCGTCAAAAAAAGCGGCCTCGCCCAAGATAGCCCCGGCGCCCACGACGGTAAGCGTTTTCTCCATCCCGTCCGGGGAGCTGAAGAAAATCTTGGCCTGCCCTTCCTTTAAATAGTAAAAGCAGCCGGCCATTTCACCCTGCGTATAAATCATTTGGTCTTTGACGTAAAGCCTGCCGGTCTGCATACCTTCAAATACGCCGCGTATCCCGACCGGCAAATCAGCGTAGTTGTTCCCATAATAAGCCATTGTGCGTTCCATAAAACCCCAACCTTATCGTATGATTTGCGATTTCCTTTAGATTGTAGCATAGTTTACATTCTTTTATCAAGGGCTGTGAGATAATACCCCTGCAATCAATATTCAGGAGGTTATCTTTATGGGTATGACAATGTCACAGAAAATTCTGGCGGCGCATGCCGGTCTGCCGCAGGTCAAAGCAGGGCAGCTCATCGAGGCAAAGCTCGACATGGTGCTCGGCAATGACGTCACGTCCCCCGTTGCAATCAATGTGTTCAACGACAGCAGCGCGAAGGGCGTGTTTGACAATACAAAAATCGCAATGGTTATGGACCATTTTACCCCGAACAAGGATATAAAAGCGGCGCAGCAATGTCTTCAGGTGCGGCAGTTTGCCGACAAATACGATATCAAAAACTACTATGACGTAGGTGAAATGGGCATTGAGCACGCGCTGCTGCCCGAAAAAGGGCTTGTCGGCCCAGGCAGTCTTTGCATCGGCGCCGATTCCCATACATGCACGTACGGCGCGCTTGGCGCGTTTTCCACAGGCGTGGGCTCCACCGATATGGCGGCGGCCATGATCAGCGGTAAGGCGTGGTTTAAGGTACCCTCCGCCATCCAGTTCGTTTTGAAGAACAAGCCCGCCCCCTATGTGAGCGGCAAGGACGTTATTTTACATATCATCGGTATGATAGGCGTGGACGGCGCGCTTTACAAGTCGATGGAATTTACGGGAGACGGGCTCAATTACCTCAACATTGACGACCGCCTTTGCATTGCAAACATGGCAATCGAAGCGGGCGCGAAGAATGGCATCTTCCCGGTGGACGAAATAACGCGCGCCTATACGGACGGCCGGTTCCAGGGAACGCCCGTCGAGTATGCGGCGGATGAGGACGCGCAGTACGACGCGGTGTATGAAATCGACCTGTCCGCTTTACGCCCGACGGTCGCTTTTCCGCATCTTCCCGAAAACACCAAAACGATTGATGACGTCGGCGAGGTGAAAATTGACCAGGTGGTTATCGGTTCCTGTACCAACGGCAGGATGACCGACCTGAGAATCGCGGCTGAAATATTAAAGGACAAAAAGCTCGCCAAGGGCGTGCGCTGCATTATCTTCCCGGGTACGCAGAATATTTGGCTCCAGGCCATGCACGAGGGGCTGTTCGATATTTTTGTCAAGGCGGGAGCGGTCGTTTCCACACCGACCTGCGGACCATGCCTGGGCGGACATATGGGTATCCTCGCGCAGGGCGAGCGTGCCGTATCGACCACAAACCGGAACTTTGTAGGCAGGATGGGCCATGTGGATTCCGAGGTCTACCTTGCAAGCCCGGCTGTGGCGGCGGCAAGCGCTGTCACCGGCTATATTACTGACCCGGCGAAGGTTTGACCTGCTTATATAGAAAGGAAGGATTTACATGAACGCACACGGTACAGTACATAAATACGGCGATAACGTCGATACGGACGTTATTATCCCGGCGAGATACCTGAATACATCCTCTCACAGGGAGCTTGCTTCCCACTGCATGGAGGATATTGACAAGGGATTTGTAAATAAGGTAAGCGCCGGCGACATTATGGTCGCCGAGAAGAATTTTGGCTGCGGTTCCTCCAGGGAGCACGCGCCGATTGCCATCAAGGCGTCGGGTATTTCCTGTGTTATCGCTTCCACCTTTGCCCGCATTTTTTACCGCAACTCCATCAACATCGGCTTGCCGATACTCGAATGCGACGAGGCCGCGAGGGAAATTAAGGACGGGGATACCGTAAACGTCGATTTTAACACAGGCGTTATCACCGACGAGACGACAGGGAAAACCTATCAGGCCGAGCCGTTTCCGGAGTTTATCCAGAATATCATCCAAAAGGGCGGGCTGATTAACGCAATTACGAAATAAAGAAACCAAAGCTTTTCCGCGCGCTCCTGTTGGGCGCGCGGTTGTTTTTATACAAAAGCGGGGCAAGATATTTGTGCAGTTTTTCGACATATATTTCTTTTAAAAATTTTTTTGCCTGTTATAATAAATATGCAGGAGAAAAAACAAAACCAGACTGCGGGAAAGGCGTTGGCCGTCATGGAAGAAAAAACAATACATTGTAAGAAGTGTTCCGCTGAGAACCTGCCCGGCACAAATTATTGCCAGGGCTGTGGGGAAAAACTCCCGAAAAAAAGGGATTTGAAAACGCTTTTAGACAGCCTTGATTTAAAGGATATTGCCGGTGCGGGCGCGAAAGGCGTTTCAGCCGCTCCGATGGCGGGTCGTGTTGTGGAGGACCAGGCGAGGGCATTGGGTGCCGGTGCGGGCAAAAGCGGCCGCACGGCCAAAGTGGTTCCAAAAAGCGACGGCACGTGGTTTTGCCCGGACTGCGGCGAGCACAACAGGAAGAGTGCGAGAACCTGCTTAGGCTGCGGCAGAATTTTATAAAATAAGAAATATCAGCTTGTTTTCGTTTGATAAGAAAATATTTTGATACCTTTCGGCAAATAATAGGGACGTCGCAGGCTTGCGGCGCCTCTTTTTTCATGCGTATGGTGCGCGTACAAAAATCGTTCAATATTTTTGTATAGTTTGAGAGAGTGGAAACACAATATATAGGAAACGATTACAAAAAACACAAGATGTTGTGGTGAAAAAATTTCATTGTTATTTTATTACAATATTGTCAGCAATCGTTACAGAAAAAACTGTTGCAAATGAAGCTCCAAAATGTTAATATAACTCATGAAGACAAGCGTTCATGGAAAAATTTGTAAAAAACTTACAAAAAACTTGTCGCAACATTGCTTATTAAGCCGAAGCCTCGGCTTTATAGGGGAAAAACCAAATAAAATTTTAAGACAAGAAGGAGAAATTCACATGCGCAAGGTTACAAGAATTTTGGCAGTGCTTATGGTTCTCTGCATGGCGGTTACAATCTTTGCGGGTTGTAACAACAACACCAGCAGTACGGCCAGCGGCAACTCCTCGGCGGGCGGCAGCGACGTCAAGGAAATCTATTTCTTAAACTTTAAGCCCGAGATTTCTGAGAAATACGACGCTATCGCAAAAGAGTATGAGAAAGAAAAGGGCGTCAAGGTTAAGGTAGTTACTGCGGCTTCCGGCGAGTACGAGAAGACCCTGACCTCCGAAATCGCAAAATCCAACCCGCCCACAATCTTCCAGATTAACGGCCCCGTCGGCTACCAGAACTGGAAAGACTACAGCGCGAACCTTAAGGATACCGAGCTTTACAAGATGCTCACCGAAGAGAACAAGGGCCTTGCTGTAACAGACGGCGACGGCGTTTATGGTATTCCGTACGCAATTGAAGGCTACGGCATCATCTACAACAACGCAATCATGGATAAGTACTTTGCTTCCAAGAATAAGGGCACAGACTTTACATCGGTTGACGAAATCACAAACTTCGCGGCGCTGCAGGCTGTTGTCGAAGACATGACCAAGCTCAAGGACGAGCTCGGAATCAAGGGCGTATTCGGCAGCACCTCCATGTCTGAAGGCAACCAGTGGAGATGGCAGACCCACCTTGCAAACATTCCGCTGTACTATGAGTTCAAGGAAGACAAGAACTACGACAACCCGATTCTTGCCGGCCTGAATTCAAAGGAAATCACCTTTAAGTACAACAAGGAGTACCAGAACATTTTTGACCTTTACATCAATAACTCCGTTACGGACAAAAACCTTCTGTCCTCCAAGACGGTTGACGATTCCATGAACGAGTTTGCTCTCGGCCAGTGCGCCATGATTCAGAACGGCAACTGGGGCTGGAATACGGTCAAGGCGACAAAGGGCAACGTAGCAAAAGCCGAAGACGTCAAGTTCCTCCCAATCTACACAGGCATGAAGGGCGAAGAGACGCAGGGTATCTGCATCGGCACAGAAAACTATTTTGCAATCAACAGCCAGGTTGACGAAGCGACACAGAAGGCTTCCATCGACTTCCTCGTATGGCTCTTCTCGAGCGACTACGGTAAGAAGACCGTAACAAACGACCTCGGCTTCATCACTCCGTTCAACACCTTTACAGAGGCTGACCAGCCGGACGATCCGCTGGCTAAGGAAGTCATTGCCTGGAAGGCTAAGGAAAGCGGCGACATCCACAACCTCGAGTGGCTCTTTACGGCATTCCCGAGCGAGCAGTTCAAGAACGATATGGGCGCTGCCCTTCTCGAGTATGTCCAGGGCCAGAAGGACTGGGAAGGCGTAACACAGGTAGTTATCGACTCCTGGGCTGCTGAAAAGGCGGCAACCGCCTGATTATAGTTCTGAATATTAGGATAATCCTGACTTAGAAACTGAAAATGTACGTTTGGTCCACCCCGTGCCTTCGGGTACGGGGTGGATTGGGTAAAATAGCTTTTTTTAATAACAAAAAAGGAGGATTGTATGCAAAAAACGATAAAAAAGTGGTTTCCTGTCTTTGCGCTCCCCACAGTGCTTGCGTTTTTGGTTGCGTTTATTATCCCGTTTATCATGGGTATTTATCTTTCGTTTACCAAATTTACCACTGTGACCAACGCAAAGTGGGTCGGAATCGACAACTACATCAAGGCCTTTTCCAACCCTGATTTTGTCAATGCGCTTTGGTTTACGGTCAAGTTTACCGTGATTTCCGTCATCACCATCAATGTGCTGGCTTTCCTTTTGGCTTTGTTATTAACAAAGGCTATAAAGGGAACAAACCTGTTCAGGACGACCTTCTTTATGCCGAACCTCATCGGCGGCATCGTCCTGGGTTATATCTGGCTGATGATTATCAACGGTATCCTTTACTACTCCAACGCGACCATCACGACAGACCCCGCCTATGGCTTCTGGGGCCTCGTCATCCTTATGAACTGGCAGCTTGTCGGTTATATGATGATTATTTATATCGCGGGCATACAAAACGTTTCGCCTGACCTTTTGGAGGCCGCCGATATCGACGGCGCGAACAGCTTCCAGAAGCTCTTTAAAATCACCATACCGCAGGTTATGCCATCCATTACGATTTGTACGTTCTTAACGCTCACCAACTCATTTAAGCTGTATGACCAGAACCTGGCGCTTACAGCGGGCGCCCCGGGCAAAAAGACGCAGATGCTTGCGCTCGATATTGTCAACACCTTCTACGGAAGGCCGGGATGGCAGGGCGTGGGACAAGCCAAGGCTGTTATTTTCTTTGTCATCGTCGCGGCCATTGCGCTGACCCAGCTTTACCTGACCAGGCGTAAGGAGGTGGAAAGCTGATGGCGGCACAAAAAGCTGCGGAGCTTTCCGCTCCCAGGAAAAACCAGAAAATCAAGACAAGGATGCGCGGCAGGGACTGGGTAAAGTTTGTTATCCTGATAGTCGTCGCGATTGCGGTGCTCGCTCCAATCTTTCTGGTATTGATGAACTCCTTTAAAGGAAAGGCGTTTATCAGTACGGAGCCGTTTGCGTGGCCGAGCGCCGACTCCTTTGCCGGTCTGGACAATTATCTCGGCGGCATTGAAAAAATCAACTTTTTCACAGCGTTCGGCGTTTCGCTGTTTATCACGGTGTTTTCCGTGGCGTTTATCGTGCTGTGCACCTCTATGTGCGCGTGGTTTATCGTCAGGGTCAAGGCGTGGTATACAAGCCTTCTTTACCTGCTGTGCGCGTTTTCCATGATTGTACCGTTCCAGATGGTCATGTACCCGATGACGCAGGTTGCCAATATGCTGTTTTTGGACAACATGTTCGGTATCATTTTCATCTATCTGGGCTTTGGCGCGGGGCTTTCGGTGTTCATGTTTACCGGGTTCTGCAAGAGTATCCCGCTCGAAATTGAAGAGGCGGCCATGATAGACGGCTGCGGCACGCTGCGGACGTATTTCATGATTGTTTTCCCAATACTCAAGCCAACGGCGATTACGGTGGCTATCCTCAACACCATGTGGATATGGAACGACTACCTGCTGCCGACGCTGATTCTAGGCTCCGACCCGAATATCCGCACGCTGCCGATGGCAATCCAATACCTGCGCGGCGGCTACGGCGCTATCGACATGGGCGCCATGATGGCGATGATTGTGCTTGCGATTATTCCGGTCGTCATTTTCTACCTCACCTGCCAGAAATACATCATCAAGGGTGTTGTAGCAGGCGCGGTCAAGGGATAATTTCCTTTACAAATTACAGAAGGGGCGGTTCGTTATGAACCGCCCTTTCTTTTTATTAAGTCCGAAATCAGAAGCTTAATATGAGAAATTTCTACGTCGTCCAGGCCAGCCGTACTAATGGTTTGTTTTTGTTCAGTTCCCAATAAGTAGTCGGTCGAAACATCAAAAAACGCGGCGATTTTCATTAGCATATCGATAGAGGGCTGGATATTATTGTTTTCCCAATTGGAAACGCTTTGCTTTGATACCCCCAATTTTTTAGCAAGCGCTACCTGGCTGATGTTTTGAGCCATTCGAAGGGTTTTGATTTGTTCGTTTAACATACAATCAATCCAATCCATGATTTTAATACAATAGTATAGTTTTTCTTGACAATTCATAAATACTATGGTATTTTAAAAATGGACCAAATAGTGATTTTCTAAAATTTAAAAAGTATAATCTCAAAATCATTTTAAGATACAAGTTGAACAAGGAAGCGATGAAAACGCACAGCTGAATTACTTGATTTATTTACTTTTATGCAGTGCGGCCTTATAACGACATTTGCGGTAGAGGGAAAAACGGCTGTTCCAATCCTAGCCGTCTAATGCAGGGATAGGGATATTGTTATGATAAGGCTGTTTTGTTTTTTCGTGCTTCCTTTTCTTCATCGGTTTGCCCTATCCGCCGGCTATTGCAGGATATGCCCACGCAGCGCGTGAGCATTTCTTTTATGCTCTCATACGCTTTTTTGATAGTTTCTTCGCGCGTCGGCCTTCCGCCGCTTACCACAAGGCTGCCGAGGACAAAGCTGTGCTTTAAACTCTCCCACTCTTCAGCGGAAAATCGCAGTTCCTCCAACGCCCGCAGGTACTCAAAACAGGTAAGGGCAAAGCCAACCTCGTCGAGCTTTTGGTAGCTGAAATCGAGATATAGCTCTTCGCGCTCTGTTTCCCCCTCCAGCGCCTTGCCTTTGGCGCAAAGCCCCTGCCGCTGTGGGTCTTCGGATATTCGGCGCAAAAGTCCGTCCAGCTCCTCAAGATAGCTGCTATGTATCACTTGCGGCACCCTCTTTCCATCTTTCGCCCTCCTGCCTGCCGCAACTCAGCTCCAGGCATAAGGCGATAATCTCGCAGGCGTTTTCAATCTCTGCGTCCCTGTCTCCTGCCATCAGGCTCGCTGCCAGACACGCAAGGCAAAAGAAATCCTCAAATTCGCAGTCACCAAACGGCACCACGTCGAACGTGCGGAACACATGGAACGCCCTGACTGCAAACCCGATTTTTTCTAAGATGCTGGGGTCAAGCTCCAGCTCTCGCAGAAGCTCCGATAATACCTTCTTTTCTGCCGTCTCTTTATTTTCATCCATATAACCGCTCCTTAACATTTATTCAATCACTTTATAGCATAATTGTTTTAAAATATCTGAAAAATGTACATTTCTTCCATAAAATAAATACAGTTATGTAGAATCTCACATAAAAGAGCCTACAAAAATAGGACGATATGCCTGGAGGAGAAAGAAAAGCGGCTTGCTTTGCAGGAAAGGGTGGGAAGAAGCAGTGTATAACGGGCAGCAGAAAATTATTGCCTCTTCGCAGCCGAAGGTTTCCGTGGGCAGGGTATCGGCAGGCGGGGCGCTCGCGGCGCTTGGTACTGCGATGATTGGAATCGTCATCAGCCGGCAGGCGGAGCTGTCCTTTTGGCCGGAAGGGCTTGCGCTGATAATCTCTGTTTTGCTTATCCTGACCGGCGGCTGCATGCTTTACCGGTCCGCTTCCATTTCTAATCATGAAATCATTTTATATGACGGGGGAATCCGGGGAAGGGCAGTGCAGGAAGCTGGCACTGTACGGGAGAAGGAAAGGTACGTGGATTTTGATATTAGCCTGGAGGATGTCCGCAGCGTCTCCTGCAGTGAAAACGCGGTTATTATAAAAAGCCATGAGAAAAATTTGCGCGCGCTCTGTGAGACGGAGAAAACCGCGCGCGATATTACGATGATGATTCACAACCAGATGCGGGATGGACAGATTCTTACCAAATAGCAATCATGCCGGATGGCGAAATAGCCGTTTACAGCGTGCAAAGCCGGGAATATTGCGGGCAAAATGAAAAAAGCTTGCATTTTTATGGATACCGTGGTAAACTAATACAGTTGAATAGTGTAAAGTCGAGGAGTGGGAAGAAAAACCCGCTCCTTTCTTTTGAGCAAAAGAAAAAGCAGGCGGGCACCCGCCGAAGGAAGGAATATGCTGATGGCGAGAAATGGCTTAGGAAATACCGCGGAGGCGGTGTGGAAGCTTGCGCAGCCGATTGTCGGCGGGCTGGGGCTTGCGCTCTGGGATGTACGCTTTTTGAAGGAAGGTGCGAACTGGTACCTCCGCATATTTATCGATAAGGAAACGGGCGTTACCATTGAGGACTGCGAAGCGGTCAGCCGCGCGCTCGACGAACCGCTCGACCAGGCGGATATTATCGAGCAAAGCTATTGCCTGGAGGTTTGTTCCCCCGGCCTTGAACGCGAGCTTGTACGGGATTTTCATTATGAGCGGTTCACCGGTTCGGACGTCCTGGTCAAAATGATAAGGCCGCTGCCTGTGCTCGGCAGGGAATTTGGCGGCACGCTGACAGCCAGCGATAAACTGACGTTTACCATCGCGGACGCGGACGGGCAGGAGGTCACAATCGATAAAAAGGACGCGGCATGGGTAAAGCTTGACGATTTTGACCTGTAACCCGTGTTTATATAAGGAAAATAAAGCAACGAGTAATATATGGAAAGGCTGATGTAGGAAAATGGATAACCGCGAATTGTTTGAGGCGTTGGCGCTTCTGGAAAAGGAAAGAGGAATTCCGCAGGATTATATGCTCACGCAGATTCAAAAGGCAATCGTAATCGCGTGTAAAAACACATACGGCGGCAATGAGGACGTCAAGATTGTTATGGATAAGGATACAGGAGACTTCGAAGTCACCCTGTTTAAAACAGTCGTCGAGGATATAGAAGACCCCGATTTTGAAATTTCGGCGGAGAAGGCCAGGGAAATTGACCCGACTGCCGCGGTCGGCGAGAAGGTAGGGCTTGCGCTGGACCCAAAGCAGTTCGGAAGGATTGCGGTGCAGACGTCCCGCAGTATTATCAGGCAGGGCATCCGCGACGGGGAAAAGGGGCAGATGCTCCAGGAATTCCAGAGCAGGGTGCAGGAGCTCGTTACTGCCACAGTTGAAAGAATCGACCCCAGGACGGGGAACGTTACGCTCAAAATCGGCAAGGCTGAGGCGGTGCTTCCCAAAAGCGAGCAGGTCGGGGAAGAAGCGTTCACAGAGGGCGAGCATATCAAGGTTTATATCGTCGATGTGCGCGAGGGCGAAAAAGGGCCGCGCGCGGTCATTTCCCGTACACATCCCGATTTTGTCAAGCGCTTGTTTGAAACAGAGGTCCCGGAGATTTTCGACGGTACAGTCGAAATCAAGTCCGTTTCCAGGGAAGCGGGCTCCCGCACAAAGCTTGCGGTCTGGAGCAAGGACAGCAACGTCGACCCGATTGGTGCGTGCATCGGCGCAAGGGGCGCCAGAGTCGGCACGATTGTAAACGAGCTAGGCGGTGAGAAAATCGATATCGTCGAATACGACGACGACCCGGTCAAATTTATCGCCGCGGCGCTTTCTCCCGCGACGGTGCTTGACGTTACGCTTGCCCCCGACGACGCCAAGGCCTGCAGGGTTACGGTGCCGGACGGCCAGCTTTCGCTTGCCATCGGCAACAAGGGGCAGAACGCGCGCCTTGCCGCGCGCCTCACGGGCTGGAAGATAGATATCCGCCCGGAAAGCGGTTTCTATGGAGAAGATGTGGAGTCTGCCGCCTCTGAGGAGGAAGAAAAAGGAAGCCTGCCCGAAGAAGAAACGGCCGGGGAATAAATAGTTATAGCAAAATCCTGCGAAGGAAAGGCGGGAAGCATATGCATCAGAAAAAGGTACCGCTGCGCAAATGTACGGGCTGCGGCGAAATGAAACCGAAAAAAGAGCTCATCCGGGTGGTGAAAGCGCCTGACCAGAAGAACGAGGCCGGGGAAACTACCGGCCCGGGTGAAATCAGCCTTGATTTGACAGGGAAAAAGCCCGGACGCGGCGCTTATGTCTGTAAAAGCCTCGGCTGCCTCAGGGCGGCAAGGAAGGCAAGACGGCTTGAACGCGCGTTTTCCTGCCGGATACCGGACGAGGTATATGATAAAATGGAGAGGGAGCTTGCCTGCGATGAATAATCCGATACTGTCCCTTCTGGGGCTATGCCGCCGTGCCGGCCGGATATCAATCGGCTGCGACCCGGTAAAAAGCTCCATATTAAAGGGTGAGACAAGGCTCGTGCTTTTCGCGGGCGACATTTCCAAAAACACAGAAAAAGATATTGTTTACCTGATAGAAGAATACCACACAGACCTCATCCGGCTTAACAGCACTAAGGATGAAATCGGTACGGCCCTGGGAAAATACGCTTCGGTCGTTTCCATAAACGACGCGGGCTTTGCAAAGAAAATCAAAAAGCTTTGCGCAGGGCAGCAAGAACAACGGGGAGGAATGTAATTTATGTTGATTAAATACAGGGTACACGAGGTCTCAAAGGATTTGAACGTCCCAAGCAAGGACGTTGTAGAGCTTTTAAAAAAGCACTTTGGAGAGACCAAGAAACATATGACCGCATTGAACGAGGATGAGCTCGATGTCGTGTTCGATTACTATACCCAGCAGATGGCGGCCGAAAGCTTTGACGAGTACTTCGCCGTAAGGGATCGCGCAATCGAGGAGCATGCGGAGGAAAGGGCCCGCGAAAAACAGCAGGAGCAGGAGCGCGCCCAGAAGGCGAAGGAAGAGGCGCTTAAGGCTCTCAGGGGCGATAAAAAGCCGCCGCAGCAAAAGCCGGAAGGCACAAAGCAGCAGGCCGCGCCCCAGCAGAACAAACAAAAACCCCAACAAGGGACAAATCCTTCCCGCCCGGCACAGCAGCAGCGTCCGCAGCAGAAGCCCCAGCAGAACACAGGCGCAAACAACAATGTACCTTTTAAGGGAAAGCCCGATAAAAGAGTAGTAGATACCAGTAAGGTCGTCGTTAATATCGACCGGTACAACGAGAAATACGACCGTCTTGCCTCTGAAAAAATCAAGACGGAAAACACTGTCCAGAAGCAGAAGATTACGCAGCGTTCCCAGCAGAGGGGCAGGCCGCGCAATTCCCGTAAGGAAACTGAGGCGGAGCGCCTGAGAAGAATTGCGGCAGAGCGTAAAAGCAAGCCGATTACCGTATCCATCCCTGACGAAATTGCCGTCAGCGAATTGGCGCTGCGCCTGAAGGCAACGGCGGCCGAGGTCATCAAGAAGCTGTTTATGATGGGTACCATGGTTACGGTCAACGATGTAATTGATTTCGATACGGCGTCGCTTGTCGCTATGGAGTTCCATGCGAAGGTAGAAAAGGAAGTCGTCGTCACCATCGAAGAACGTATTATCGACGACAGCGAGGACGACGATGAGAATCTTGTTTCCAGGGCGCCGGTCGTGGTTGTTATGGGCCACGTCGACCACGGCAAGACCTCCCTGCTCGATACCATTCGCCATGCGAATGTTACCGCGAGCGAAGCGGGCGGCATCACGCAGCATATCGGTGCTTACCGCGTGCAGATAAACGGGAGGGACATTACATTCCTCGATACGCCGGGACATGAGGCGTTCACCACCATGCGCGCCAGGGGCGCCCAGGTTACGGATATCGCCATTTTGGTCGTTGCGGCGGACGATGGAATCATGCCGCAAACCATTGAAGCAATCAACCACGCGAAGGCGGCGGGCGTTTCCGTCATCGTCGCAATCAATAAAATCGATAAGGAAGGCGCGAACGTCGAGCGCGTCAAGCAGCAGCTCACTGAATACGAGCTCGTGCCGGAAGAATGGGGCGGCGATACGCCCTGTATCCCCGTGTCTGCGAAAACAAAGCAGGGACTTGAGGACCTGCTCGAGATGGTGATTCTTGTTGCCGACATGAAGGAGCTCAAAGCCAACCCCGACCGTGCTGCGAAGGGAACCGTCATCGAGGCGCGCCTCGATAAGGGAAGAGGCCCTATCGCGACTATGCTCATTCAAAACGGCACGCTGCATACCGGCGACATTATCGTTGCGGGTATGGCTGTCGGCAGAGTCAGGGCAATGACAAACGACAAGGGCGAAAAGGTAGAAACCGCCGGCCCGTCTTACCCGGTCGAGATTACGGGACTTGACGACGTACCGGCAGGCGGCGATATTTTCAACGCTGTTTCCGACGAACGCCTTGCGAGGGAGCTTGTCGAGCAGCGCAAGACAAAGCAGAAGGAAGAGCTGTTCAGCCGCCAAACGAAGGTAACGCTTGACAATCTGTTCGACCAGATGCAGCTTGGCGACGTAAAGGAGCTGAAGCTCATCGTCAAGGCGGATGTACAGGGTTCCGTCGAAGCGGTGCGCCAGTCGCTTGAAAAGCTTTCAAACGCGGAAGTCAGGGTCAACGTCATCCACGGCGGCGTCGGCGCTGTCAATGAATCCGACGTCATGCTTGCGGACGCGTCCAACGCCATTATTGTTGGATTTAACGTCCGTCCGGACCCGGTCGCGGCAGAGAACGCGGAGCGCGACGGCGTGGATATGCGCCTGTACCGCGTCATTTACGACTGCATCGAGGAGATTGAGTCGGCCATGAAGGGTATGCTCGCTCCAAAAACACGTGAGGTTGAGCTCGGCCGTGCAGAATGCCGTAATGTTATTAAGGTAAAAAGCATTGGAAACATTGCGGGCAGCTATATCCTTTCCGGCAAGATTACGAGGAACGCGAATGTGCGCGTCGTACGCGACGGAATCGTAATCGCGGACGACCAGATTGGTTCCCTGCAGCGCTTTAAGGATTCTGTCAAGGAGGTTGCAGCCGGCTACGAATGCGGCATCGGCCTGGAGCATTTCAACGACATCAAAGAGGGAGATATCCTCGAAGCCTATACGATTGAGGAATATACCGAATAAATAAAATTTATTGTTACAAATTACCACTGCCCTTCGTGCTCGTTTTGCGCGCGGGACAGGAATAATAAACAGGAAATACCTGTTTAAAGGATGTGGCAAAATGAGCGGACACAGAATTGACCGCACGACGGAGGACATCAAGCGTGAGCTTACCGCGATATTACGGGAGCTGAAGGATCCGCGTGTGAAGAATGCCCTGATAAGCGTTGTACGCGCAGAGGTAACTAACGACCTGTCTTATTGTAAAGTTTATATCAGCGCGATGGAGGGCCAGGAGGCCGCAAAGGAAGCGGTTAAGGGGTTAAAGTCGGCGGGCGGCTACATCCGGCGCGAGCTGGGCGCTCGCCTAAAGCTCAGGCATGTGCCCGAGCTGCAGTTTACAGCAACCGATTCCATCGAATACAGCGCGAATATTTCGCGCATTCTGCACGACCTTGAAAAGGACGGTTCAAATGATTACGATTGAACAGGCGGCAAATACACTGCTGCAGCACGATAACATCCTTATACTCACGCATCATTTTCCGGACGGCGATACGCTCGGCTCTGGTTTTGCGCTTTGCCGGGCGCTTTTATCGCTTGGGAAAAAAGCAAGGGTTTGTGTGGTGGGCGAGCTGCCCAAAAAGTTTGAATATCTTTGCGACGGTATGGAGAATCTCCAATTTAATGAGGATTTTATCTGCAGCGTGGATATTGCCGATGAAAGCCTGCTAGGTGTAGAAAAGGAAAAGTATGAGGGGAACATCGATTTTTGTATCGACCATCACGGCTCGAATACCCGTTATGCCTCCGAATCCCTTGTAGACAGCACGGCCGCCGCGACGGTAGAAATTATTATAAAGGTAATCCGCCAAATGAAGGCGCCTATTACACAGGAAATTGCCGATTGCATTTTTACCGGAATTACCACCGACACAGGCTGCTTCCGTTACACGAATACGACTGCGCAGAGCTTTCGCACTGCGGCGGAGATGGTAGATTACGGTGCGCATTCTGCGGAAATCAACCGTGTTATGTTTGATACGAAATCGCGGGCCAGGCTGGAAATTGAGCGTATGGTGCTGGATTCTATGGAATTTTTCGCACAGGGCCGCTGTGCGCTTATCTGCATTACAAGAAAGATGATAGATAAAAGCGGCGCTGAGAATGACGAGCTTGAGGGCCTTGCGTCGCTTCCGCGGCAGGTAGAGGGTGTTTGCATCGGAATTACCCTGAGAGAGCGGCGCGACGGTGCATACAAGGTTTCGCTTCGCACGACCGACGGTTATAATGCGAGTGAACTGTGTGCGCTGTTTGGCGGCGGGGGGCATGCCGCGGCGGGAGGCTGTACCATCGAAGGCCCGCTGGAGAACGCCAAACAGAAAATTGTAGATGCCGCATGTGCGGCGCTTTCCAAATAAAAAGAGAAGGAAATGCACGCATTTCCTTCTCTTTTTATTTATGGCCCTTTACTGCCGATACTTGGGCTAGGTGCAAAACTGCTTTATAATCAGCCATCTATTAATTCTTCATATGTAACATGAAATATTTTGGCAATCTCCCTGATTTCAATATCAGTGACATAACGCCTGTTGTTCTCTATACGGCTAATTACATTTCTATCGATATCAACCCCGTTCAGTTGAAGTTGTGTCGCGAGGTCGCGTGTAGACATTCCCGCCTCTCGACGTAAAATTTTTAACTGAACTCCTATTAAATTCTTTCTCCCGTCTTTTGCCCTTGGTTTTGGCATGTAATCACATCATTTCCAATAGTTTTGTATCATTTTTTGCACCTGACTAGATTTTATAGCATACAAAAGATTCGATTGGTGTCGAAAGTGAGACAAAATGAGATTAATTTGAATTTAAAAATACCCTGATTTTCGGTTTTATTAAAGTGCATTGTTTTTACAAAAACTATTTATTTTATATTTAAAGAAAAATAAATTTATTAATTATGTGAATATAGAATAAATCACCATGTGTTTACTGCTTATTAACACAGAAAGTGGTTTATTTATGTGTTTGACACTTAGTTAATGTCATTTGTTCCTCGAATTATTTTATACTTGGAAATGACTATTACTAAATGTCAAGGGCAGGTGAAATAAATGTATAAGAACAGGGCAGGTACGCGCAACAATATTTGTGGGGAACAAATCAGGCGGCTAAGAGAACAGATGATTCCAAGAACCTCACAACGAAAATTTGCGGATATGCTTCAGCTTTATGGAGTCGATTTAGATAAAAATGCCGTACAGCGAATCGAGAGCGGAAGCCGGTTTGTTACGGATATTGAGCTGAAAGCAATTGCCAAAGTGCTGAATACGCCATATGAAATGCTTCTTAAATGACGGCTGACTACCACAGGCGCCGTTTTCGTAAACCCGGAGACATTCGCGCCTGGAATTCAGGGGATGATGATAGTGTTCAAAAACAGGGCGCCCGGGGGCGCTAATAATATAAGCGGCAGGATGATACGATATTTTCGGCTGAAGAAAAGCCCGCAGACTTCTCAGCGTATGCTTGCGGAAAAGCTTCAGCTGCAGGGGCTGGATATTGGAAAGAATGCAGTACAGCAGATTGAAAGCGGTGCGCGTTTTGTAACTGATATAGAACTAAAGATGTTTGCAAGAGTACTCGGAGTTGCCGCTGACGAATTATTAAAGGAACCGCCAGTTCATTGAACGGGCGGTTTTCTTTGCGGAATTTTTTGGGGAATGATTCTACAACTTGTTTATTTTATGAGCAATACCTATAAATTTAATTATAGGAGTTACCTATCGTCTATAATCGCATTAAAGGAGAAGCCCGACAAGCGGCGCACTCTATTATCCATAAGCATTTTAACTAATTATTTAAATTGAAAGGGGTGACCCATTTGATTAAGACAAGACTGCGCGAGCTGAGAGAGGATAGGGAGATAAAACAGACGACCCTGGCGGATTACTTAAACGTTACCCAGCCGACCTACTCAGATTATGAGAATGGAAAAATCAACATACCGATTGAAACACTCAGCAAGCTGGCTGATTTTTATGGAACAAGTGTAGATTATTTAATCGGGCGCACCAACGAAAGGGAGCCGTATCCGGGCAGAAAGCAGGGGCTTCACGGGTAAAAATTGCACATATTTGTTAATTCAGAGAGGTCTTGGGTTCCATTTTGCCGTCTGAACGAACATGGAACTCTCTCTTTTTTTGTTCATTTTTAGTAAAAAAATAATATCTTTTCTCTTTTGTCTCGTTTTTACAACCGATTGGCGCATGATTTTATTGTAGAATTTAACTTGCACTTTTATGGATAGAAACAAATTAAGGAATGTGAGTGAAATGCCAAAGCCTCGTGGGGAAAATGGTGAGAAAAATTTGGTTGGTTCGCGACTGAAGGCGCTTCGTGAGGAACATCATTATTCACAGCGCGACCTTGCAAGTATTCTGCAAACCATTGGAATGGATATGGATAAAAACGTGATTACTAGGATAGAGACGAACAAAAGATATGTAACAGATATTGAAATTAAAGCGCTTGCAGAAATTTTTCACGTTACCTATAAATATCTGATAGACGGAATAATTGAAACAGAAGAAAAGGGATAAAGACAGGGAAAGCATATATGCGTTTCTTGTCTTTTTTTGTGTATCAGACAATTATAAGCTTTGGGATTTTGGCTAGTCAAGAGAAAATGCCACAAGAAAAGGAGGATACCTCCCCCTTTTCTTGCGGCAATGCCCTTATTTAAACATATAGGACACGCCGTCTACCAGCTCACCCATCGCGTGCATCGCCTTTCCCGCGCGCTTTTTCATCTGTTTGGGGCTTTTTTTCATCATTTTGCTGCCCATATAGCCTACAACCACGCCGGTGGCGATTCCCGCGCCGATTCCCTTGACTACATTCATTGCACCTCTAGCCAACGTATAACACCTCCGTATTTCACTAATTGTGATTAACGCATCCCGCGTCGTCATTATTTTTCCACTCCATCCCTATATTATCGCAGTGAGTTTTTAGAAATCTAAAATGAAAGGACCGTTCATAAACAATGGCAGAACTGAACATAGTAATGGTAGAACCAGAAATCCCGCAAAATACCGGAAATATAGCACGTACCTGCGCCGCGACAGGAGCTCGCCTCCATCTTGTTCGCCCGCTTGGTTTTGATACGAGCGCGCGGGCCGTAAGGCGAGCGGGGCTTGACTATTGGCACCTTGTTGACATTACGTATTACGATGGGCTTTCCGATTTTTTTACAAAAACAAACGGGCCTTATTTCTATTTTTCCACCAAAGCGCGCCATATACATTCCAAAATCAGCTATCCGGACGGCGCTTTTTTAGTTTTTGGCAAGGAAACGAAGGGATTACCGGAGGAACTGCTTTTTCAGCACCCGGACAGCTGTGTGCGTATTCCAATGATAGAGCAGGCGCGCAGCCTGAACCTTGCGAACTCTGTCGCGGTTGCTGCCTATGAGGTTCTCAGGCAATGGGAATATCCGCAGCTTACCTGTAAGGGACAGCTGCATACGCTTAAATGGGAGGACGGTGCTGGCTGATTATTATAAAAGAAAATTTCTTTTATAATGCAGGAATTTATTGTAAATAATGGGAGGATAGCTCTTGAATTCTCCCTTGTTCTGTTATAAAATAGGCTTGCACATGTTAATAAATTATCAAGCGTGAATTCTATTCCATTTAAATGAAAGGATGTACGAACATGAATTATCTTAACAAGAAGTCCGTGGAGGACATTGACGTCGCCGGAAAAAAAGTTCTGGTGCGCTGTGATTTCAACGTACCGTTTGATGACAACGGCAGTATTACCGACACAAAGCGTATCGACGAGGCGATGAAAACGATTAGCTACCTCGTAAACCATAATGCAAAGGTTATCCTTTGCTCGCATCTCGGCCGCCCAAAGGGCGAGTTTAATATGAAGTATTCCCTCAAGCCTGTTGCCGCGTACCTTTCCGAGAAGCTTGGCAAGGAGGTCAAAATGGCGCAGGACGTAATTGGAGAGAGCGCTAAGGGCATTGCCGCTTCCCTTCAGGAGGGCGACGTTGAGCTGCTTGAAAATGTCCGGTTTATGCCGGGAGAAACAAAGAACGATCCGGAGCTTGCAAAAGAGCTCGCATCGATGGCTGAAATTTTTGTAAATGATGCGTTCGGTACAGCCCATAGGGCCCATGCCTCCACAGCAGGCGTCGCGGATTACCTGCCCGCGGTATGCGGCTATCTCATCCAGAAAGAAATCACTGTGATGGGCGGCGCGCTTGCCGACCCGAAAAGGCCGTTCGTCGCCATCCTGGGCGGCGCAAAGGTTTCCGATAAAATCGGCGTTATCCAGAACCTCATCGACAAGGTTGATACCCTTATCATCGGCGGCGGTATGGCATATACCTTCTTTAAAGCGTTAGGCTATACCATCGGCACCTCCATCTGTGAGGACGATAAGGTAGAGCTTGCTAAGGAAATGATGGAAAAGGCGAAAACGAAAGGCATCAATTTCCTCATTCCGGTTGACAATAAGCTTGGTAAAGAATACAAAGCGGATACAGAATCCATGACGGTTGATTCCGACAATATTCCGGACGGCTGGATGGGGCTCGATATCGGCCCGAAGACGATGGAGCTGTTTTCAAACGCCATCAAGGGCGCGGGTACAGTCGTATGGAACGGGCCGATGGGTGTTTCCGAATGGGATAACTTCGCAGCCGGCACTGTTGCAGTGGCGAAAGCGGTCGCTGACAGCGGCGCAATTTCCATCATCGGCGGCGGTGACAGCGCGGCAGCGGTTGAAAAGCTTGGCTTTGCCGATAAGATGACCCACATCTCCACGGGCGGCGGCGCTTCCCTTGAATTCCTCGAGGGGCTGGAGCTTCCGGGCATCGCCTGCTTAAACGAAAAATAAAAAATTTGCGGAGGGCGGATTAAGTTCCGCCCTCAACGTTTCAATCTATCTAATTTGAAAGGATGTCATTATATTGAAAAAGCAGCTCAGGAAAGCCGTCATTGCCGGCAACTGGAAGATGAATAAAACACCCGCACAGGCAAAAGAGCTTATAAGCCAGATTGCCCCGCTCGTTAAGGATGCCGGCTGCGACGTAATCGCGTGCGTGCCGTTTGTCGATTTGTGTACGGCGCTGGAAGCGGCAAAGGGTACCAACATTAAAATAGGGGCGGAAAACTGCCATTGGGCAAAAAACGGCGCGTTTACCGGCGAGGTTTCCGCCGAAATGCTCAAAGAAATGGGCATTGAATATGTAATCATCGGCCACAGCGAACGCAGGCAGTATTTCGGAGAAACCGATATTACCGTAAATAAGCGTGTGCGTGCCGCGCTCGACGAGGGGCTTACTGTTATCCTTTGCGTCGGGGAGCTGCTCTCTGAGCGCGAGATGGGTATTACGTCGGCTCTGGTTGAGGCGCAGACTAAGCTTGCGTTAAACGGCGTAAGCAAAGAGGAATTGAAGCGTGTCATTATCGCGTATGAGCCTGTCTGGGCAATCGGCACAGGTAAAACGGCAACGGCAGATCAGGCGCAGGAGGTCTGTGCGATTATCCGCAACGTTGTCGCAGAAACCTACGACCTGGAGGCGGCAAATGGAATGACCATTCAGTACGGCGGCTCCATGAATGAAGGCAACGCAGACGAGCTGTTGAGCAAGGAGGACGTCGACGGCGGGTTAATCGGCGGTGCGTCGCTCGTGGCTGAAAAGTTTGCGGCAATTGTCAAGGCGGCAAGCAAATAATATGGAAATCGGGCCGGAAGCGGTTTTACCGCTTCCGGCAAAAAAATCCCTGTAATAATAAGCAAAAAGGAAAAGGCAGCGGCAATAGCAGCCTGCTTCAAAAAACTGTTTGTTTTTTCACCTTTTTACTCCAAAACGGGACAAAATAAGGAATAGGCGGGTGAAAGGGCAAACAAAGTTTGTCTTTTACAACAGAAAGGATGAATCTTATGAAAAAACCGTTGATTTTAATCATCATGGATGGTTTCGGGTTCGGCGCGCACGACGGCGGCAATGCAATCGACGCGGCGAAAACCCCGAACCTCGACAGGCTGTTTCAAAATAATCCCCTGACCCAAATCGGCGCCTCTGGCATGAATGTAGGCCTGCCGGACGGGCAGATGGGCAACAGCGAGGTCGGCCATACAAATATCGGCGCGGGCCGCGTAGTTTATCAGGAGCTGACACGCATTACCAAGGCTGCGGAGGAAGGCAAGTTTGAAGAAAACGAGGCGTTGCTCCACGCAATCAATAACGCGAAGGAAAAGGGGACTGCCCTGCATTTTATCGGGCTGCTTTCGGACGGCGGCGTCCACAGCCATAACAGCCATCTTTACGCGCTTTTGGAGCTTGCAAAGAGCCAGGGCCTTGAAAAGGTATATGTACACGCGCTGCTCGATGGCAGGGATGTGCCGCCCAGCAGCGGCAAGGACTACGTAATACAGTGTGTAGAGAAGATGAAGGAAATCGGCGTGGGAAAGATAGCGACCGTTATGGGCCGTTACTATGCGATGGACCGTGATAACCGTTGGGAGCGTGTGGAAAAGGCGTATGCCGCGATGGCCTACGGCGAGGGCGTCAAATGCGCAGACCCGGTCGAGGCGGTTGAACAGTCCTATAAACAGGACGTAACGGACGAGTTCGTGGTTCCCGTTGTCTGCGAAGAAAATGCGCAGGTAAGCGCGGGCGACAGCGTCATTTTCTTTAATTTCCGTCCCGATAGGGCAAGGGAAATTACCCGCTGCTTTGTCGACCCTGAATTCAAGGGCTTCGAACGCAAAAAGGGCTTTTTCCCGCTCACCTATATCTGCATGACGCAGTACGACGCGACCATGCCAAACGTTGAGGTCGCCTTTAAGCCGCAGTCGCTTGCAAATACCTTTGGTGAGTATGTTTCAGACAAAGGAATGACGCAGCTGCGCATCGCGGAAACCGAGAAGTACGCGCACGTTACGTTTTTCTTTAACGGCGGTGTGGAAAAGCAGTACCCTGGCGAAGACAGGGTACTGGTCAATTCCCCGAAAGTCGCAACCTACGATATGCAGCCCGAAATGAGCGCATACGAGGTCACAGACAAGTGCGTTGAACGCATTGAAAGCGGGAAGTATGACGTAATTATTTTAAATTTTGCCAACTGCGACATGGTTGGGCACACCGGTGTGTTCGAGGCGGCAGTTGCGGCTGTCGAGGCTGTCGATACGTGCGTTGGCAGAGTAACGGACGCGATTGCTAAAATGGGCGGTATTTCCCTTATTACCGCAGACCACGGCAACGCCGACAAGATGGTTGCACAAGACGGCGAGCCGTTTACCGCCCATACGACAAACCCCGTTCCATTCTGCGTGATAGGCTACCCCTGCGAACTGCGCGAAGGCGGCAAGCTTGCCGACATAGCGCCGACCATGCTAAAAATCATGGGTTTACCGCAGCCGGCTGAAATGGACGGCGAAAGTATTATCAAATAATAAAACTGCACAACGGCGCCCCGGCGGATTTCCCCGCCGGGGCGTTTTTGTATGCTTATGAAATGCCCTGTAAAGCTCAGGTTAGCCGGTTAACGGTTTTTCAAGGCCGAAAACGGGTTCTTCCATTTTCTTCGAGGCTTCCTCCATACTCATGCCGCGCGATAAAAACGGCCCGCTGGCGTTTTCATATTTTGCCGGCTTCCATCAAATGCCCGTCCAAATCATAAAAACGGATGACACACTGTCCCCAGCTATTCCGCCGCTGAGTGTTACAATACGGGGCGTTTTTCCGAATTTTCTACAAAATAGCCGAAGCTCCCTGTCAAAAACACAGCCCCATATTGTTTGGATTATGCTGTATGGTATCCTCCTGCAGTTTTACAAGCCGGTTTCCTGCTGCAAAGGCCTCTGTAAAATGAAATGCTGGTACCGCTGATAAAACGGTACTGGTCCACTTCATTTTTTGTATCCATCTTCCGTTTTTCTGCCAGTCCCCGGGCTTGTTTTCCGCTTGTCTTTCCAGTTCTCCCTACGAAAATAGGGAGCCGGCCTGTACCCATAATCATAACAAAAGCTTGTTCCCAAATAAAATGGAATGAAGGCTGTGACGGGTTAATTTCCTGCTTTTGTTTCTTGGTAGTAGGCGAGCAGCAGGTCGGTCATCCTTCCGTAGCTTTTAACGCCTTCCTTTTGGCTGTTCGCCTTTAGATAGGTGTCGTTGATGGAACTTGCCGCCTGTGCTACCGGCCCTTCGAACTGCGCCCAGTACGCATTGTTTGCGCGGATATCACGCTGGACCGCCTCGTCAAGCGTTCGGAACACCTCGGTATAAACGGCGCGGTCCTGTGAGGAGAGCGCGTTGCCCGCGTGTACGAATGCAAGCATAACGCCGGAATATTGCAGTTCCCTGTCGCCGCTTTGCGTACAGACGAGATACGAAATGAAATTTGCTTCATCCTCACGCATATATCCGCGCAGGTGTGAGAGCTCATGGCACATGGTAGACGGGATGGTATAGCCCGATACGTCGCTGTTGACGTTTGCCTCCATTGTATAGGGAAAGAAAAGGCCGGTAATTTGTGTGTAGGACAGATAATGCGATAAATAGAGCTGTTTTGTTTTCCCGTAGCCTTTTGTGAGCGTCGGGTATTTGTCCTGCATCTTATCGTAGACGTCCTTTGCTTTCTGTGCTGTCTGCTCTAATGTTCCGGAAAGCTTCATCACGCCGTTTTTGTCTTCCTTTAAGCCGTTCCTCAGCCCGTTTGCTTGTTCCGCGAGATAATAACAGAGCTCCGTAAGCTCCTGCTCGCTGTACTTTGTGACGCTGAGCCCCGCCGCTTCGGCGAACGGCTGCCGGTAGTAGTTAATCCCGGCGTTCGTCACAAACACAAACAGCAGAATTCCCGCCAAAAGCACCGGATTGATAAAGAAGCTGAGTACAGTGCGTCCCCGCGGGCTTCTGCCGCGAATGAGCTTGATGACGAATTTCACGATATAAATGCACGCCCAAAGCGCAAAAAGCAAAACCAGGATTTCTGCAAGGGAAAAGGGGAGGAGCGAAGAAACGAAATCCACGCCGAGGGAGAGCCATTTATAAAAATTTGTTGCGTACCATTCCGCAAAGGATGCGTTTTGAGAAGCAAAATACACAAGAACGCCCGCCGCGGGGATAAAGAGTAAAAGCAAATATTTCAGCCCGCCGTGTTTCCTTTCCTTCATACTCCGTTTCCTTTCCTATGTATTATCCAAGCAGGCGCTGTGCGTTGCCGCAAAGTGCCGCCTGTTTGACCTTGTCGGGAATATCGAGCGCCAAAAACGCCTCTACCGCCTTTTTCTGGTCGTCCCATGGGGAATCTGTCCCGAACAAGATGTGCGCAGGGTCTATGCTTTTATAAATCCGTTCCAGCTGCCTGGTGTCCATCCCCTGCTGCCCGATGGAAAAGCTCGTATCTATGTAAATTTCCTCGTGCCCGAGCAGAAGCTCCTCCACATCGTCAAGGTACCGGAATCCGCCGGAATGCGCACAGATAATTTTTGCACCCTTAAGCTCGGGTAAAATATGCGCAAGGCGCTTTGGGGTACTGCGGTGCAAATCGGGGTAAGACACGTCCATCCCGCCGTGAATCGTAATCAAAAGCCCCATATCCGCAGCGGTACGCATGACCTCGACCATCTTTGGGTCGTCAAGGAATACCTCCTGAAAATCGGGATGGAGCTTAATTCCCTTAATTCCCGCCCTTTTTATGCGCACAAGCTCGCCCTTCCAGTCCTCATAACCGGGGTGGACGCTTCCGAACGAAACAAAGCACGGGTCGTGGTCGTTTGCAATCGCGGCAGTGTTGATGGTCGGCGTCTGTTTTGGGCGCACGGCAATGGGAAGCAGCACGCTCAAGGAAATGCCGGCTTGTTTCATCGACTTTTTCAGCGCCCCCGCGGTGCCGTCCAGTACGGCCTTCCCGCCGCTCGATTTCTCAAGCGATGCAACAGCGCGGGGAGCGAGCTGGTCCGGAAAACTATGTGTGTGGAAATCTGTCATTTTCATGATGAACCTATCCTTTACTCCAATCATATCATATAACAAGCTTGTCTGACCATGTTAATTTGAACCATCCAGAAATACGTCCTTGCACACTGCCTGTCCGCTTAATATTATAGTAATAGAGTTTATTTTTTACACCGCGCGGACGTCTCCCGCGCGAGAACGGAGGCAGAAACATGACGATTGAACAGCTTGACGAAACACGGCTTATCATTTCGCTTTGCAACGAGGATATGCAGGTGTTCTCTCTGGAATACGAAAGCATGGGGTTCGACGACCCGCATTCAAGGAGGGTGCTCAAACGGCTCCTGTCCCTTGCGGGCTCGCGGACCGGCATTTCTGTCAGCGACAAGAGCCTGATGGTGGAGGCGATGCCCCACAACGAAGGCTGTATCCTTCTCGTCACACTCCTGCCGAAAAGCGAACAGAAACGCAGGACGTATAAAATTAAAAAGCCCTGCGACTGCTTCATCTGCGCGTTTGACAACGTGGAGAGCTTTCTCTCCTGCACGCAGCAGCTGTATCAGGCGGGCTTTCTTTTCCGCGGCAGCAAGGCATATCTTCTGGAAGGTGTTTACTACCTGATTCTGACGACAGGCGGATATCTGCCGTTTAAGGCGCAGGGATTATTAAACGAATACGCAAGTTACTGTATGAGCGGCAGGCTGGAGGCTGCCAAAATTACGGAATATGGCTCGCCTATTGCGCCGTCCCACGCAATTATGCAGATTGGCTCCGCGATGGCCGGTTAATAGAGGGCTGCCTGTTTTAAATTTTCAATTGCCAGCCTTGCGTCCATTGCCCTGAAAACGCCGGTACCCGAAACGGCAACGTCTACGCCTGAAAGCGCCGCGGTTTTGATGGTCGCTTCATTGATGCCGCCGTCCGCTTCGATGAGAATCGTAAGCCCCAGCCTATCCGCCTCCCGGCGGATTTCTTTGACCTTCGGCATCATGTCAGCCATAAACGACTGTCCGCCAAAACCGGGCTCGACCGTCATGACAAGCACCATATCCAGGTCTTTTAAATACGGGAAGACCGATTGCGCCGGTGTGCCTGGCTTTATTACCAGGCCAGGTTTCACGCCGGCGCTTTTTATTTTTTTTATTGTTTCCGGTATATTTGATTTCGCCTCCACATGGAACGTGATGTAATCGGCGCCCGCTTTTGCAAAATCGTCGATATACCGCAGCGGTTCGTCTATCATCAGGTGAACGTCGAACGGGATAGCCGTGAACTCCCGCACCGAGGCGATAACAGGCGCGCCAAAGGTGATGTTTGGCACAAAATGCCCGTCCATAACGTCTAAATGGATAAAATCGGCCTTTGCATCGTCCATCCGCCGGACCTCATTGCCAATTTGAGAGAAATCACAAGATAAAAGCGACGGGGCGATTTTCATAGAAACACCAGACCTTTCCCAAAATCAAAACGCGGGTTTATGGCTTTTGTATCATTGGCGCAATTACCGAGGCAGCCGCCCAAAGCAGCATGAAAAAGAACAGCTCTATGGTGCCGAGCGTCTTGACGCCGGAGGCAATCACGACGGTTGAAACAAACAGGATACCAATCACCACCGCGAAGCACTGTAAAAAGACCGCGATTGAAATATTGCTCTTGATACGGATACAGCCCGTGATGGCCCTGGCAAGGGAAGAAAGCTTGCCTCTGGTAGAAACATAGGCGCGCGAGCTGTCTTCTTTTACAGACATCTCTTCCTTGCAAAGATTGCCGAGGCTCGTCGGCAGGATTTTGATGGAGCGGTAATACAGCCGGAAGTCGCGCGCAACTTTTTCCTGCGTGACATTCGGGTCGGCTGTGCGCACCAGGAGCGTAACGCCGCTCTTTTCCAGGCGTTTGAGCTCCGAAACGATATGCTTGTCCGCCGTATATTCAGTAATAAGCATGGCGACGAGCTGGCCCGCGTTTGCAAGGTAAGTCACGCAGTTTTGTTCGTCGAGCTTGTTGCTCTCTTCAAAATCGAGGCTGGGCAAATCTATGGAATACTTCTCCATTAGCTCGCGTGTGCCAAGAAGCAGGCGTTCGCCGCCCACCCAGCAAATCAAGCCCTTGCCGTCCTCATACTTGACGCTCTCAACCGGCGGGAGCTCTTCCCCTTTGTCGACGATAACGTCCTCGAACATATAGGTCATCGGTGTGTTCGCGACCTTCATGACGGCCGCGGCGTTAATAAGCGCCTTGTCTATATTATAGGAATTGAACGTTTTAACGCTCAGCAGGTTTACCCTGCCGCGCGGGTAGAGCTCGCGGGAATCCGCCATCAGCGCGCGGGTATCTGAAAACTGGCGCACCGCCGGAAATCCGACGACCATCGCGTTGCTGCGTACAGCTGACTTGCACAGGCTGCGCATGGGAAGATTGACCGCAAGCAGGCAGCAGGCCGGGACTGCAACGCACGCGACCGCCGTGAAAGCGGAAACCGCGTCGGACGCGCTTTTTGATATAATGCCGAATACGATAGCGACCACGACCGAAACCGCCGCGCAGATGGGCGCGAATTTTGCCGCCGCCGTTTCGCATGGGTCGGGCGTATAGGAAAGCTTTAAAAAGTTTTTAAGGAATTTTGTCCTGCGCTGGAACGCGACAATCGGCTGGTCGGCCTTTGTGCCGGAGAGCATTTTCTCCGCGAGCGCCGTATCATTTAGGACCTTTGCCGCGTATTTCCTGCTGGGTGCGGCAATAAACTTAAAGTTGCCGTGTAACCTGCGCTCAATCCAAAGCTTACCCAGGGAATTGAGCAGCAGCGCAAACAGCACAAGCAAGGCGTAAAGGCTTTTTTCTCCGGCAAAGTACGACGGGGCGTCAAAAAAGCTGACGATTCCCTGCGCCGCCGCGGCGACCGCGGCGACCGCGACCGCTGTGTCGGAGTTGCCGCGGAAGGTCAGCAGCGGGCGCAGCCCGTTTAATACCGTTACATGGCACAGGGCGATGCCGAGAGCCAGAAGCAGCAGGTTGACAATACAGTACATGATGTCCGCGTTCGGGACGGCCTCCGTAAGCATACTAGGGAAATTGCGCTGCAAAATCACGACAATCAGCGACAGAACGAATGCAATGCCCGTCATCACGCTGCGGAACGTAAGTTTTCGGCGTTCCATGTTGATTTCGGCGCGTACCGCGCGGACGTCTTCAGGGCGTTCAAAATCCTCGATGGCTTCTTCCGCTGGCTGCGGATGGATGAACTCGGTGTAATCGGCGGCTGTGTTCTCATAGCTGCCGAACAGCTTGTCCTTGAGCGTTTTGCGCTGGTCTTCCGTAAGGGGCGGCGTATCGCCCTTAGCGGCTGGTTCAGGTGCCTTTTCAGAAGGCTTTTCCTCCTTCGGCGCCTTTTTCCCGACAGTTTCCTTAAAAACCTCGAGCTTGATATATTCCTCGTATTCCTTTTTTATGGTATGTTGAATTTTGTCGCCGGGAAGTACGATTTTCTTTACGTCGTTTTCATGGATATATTCAGGCACGCGCACGCCGTTGACAAGCATTTTTTCAGCGTCGCTCTCCGGCAGGCGCTGGACGCTTAGCTTTACGAAATCAGGGTAGCGTTTCGGCGCCGAAGAGGTTTCTTCGGCTTCCTTTTGTACCTTTTGCGGCGCTTTTTCCGCTTTTTGTCCCTTTAGGAGCGGTGGCTCCGGTACTGACGGCGGCTGTGCGGCTGTTTTTTGCCGCTGCTTTGGTTCCGGTTTTTTGAGAATTTCAATCGGCTCGTCTGAAGGGGCTGGTTCCTCCTGCCTTGCAGGGTCTTCCTCGTCCGGTGCGTATTCATCCGGCTTTGCGTTGACAAAGCCCCAAAATGCCGAAAGCTTGCCTGAAAGCCTTGTGAGCAGGCTCTCTTTTTCATCATAAAGCGCTGCGGACTTTGCAGCCTCCATATCGAGCAGGCGGTCGTCCGGCTGCTGTTCATTTGTAACGGCTGCGGCCCCCTTCGTTACTTGCTTAGGCAGGGAAGGCCTATTTACCGTCGCGGCGGCAGCGTTTTCAGGTTCCTTGGCCTTTCCTTCATCCGGCAGTGCCGTTTCAGGCCCGGCTGCATCTTTTCTGGCTGCCGGTTCAATCTCTTCCTGTTTTTGCTGCGCTTTACTTTGCGCGGGTATGTTTTGTTCCATCCGCGTATTCTGTACCGGCTTGTCCTGCGTGCTTTCTTTTTGTTTCTCCTGTGGTTTATCCTGCCGCGGCGCTTCCTGCTCTTTTGATGCAGATTCCTTCTGCGGCGTGTTTTCAGAAGGGGCGCTTTCCTTTGGCTCCGGGCTTTTCTCCGGCTCCTGTGCAGCTTCGGCAGGCGCTGCCTGCGTTTTCTCTGTCTTTGGGCTTTCTGCTTCTTCCTGCGCGGCTTCTTTTTTTATATCCTCAAGCTTAACCACGCGCAGGTGTACGGGCTTTTGCCGCTCCTTTTTATCAGCGTCGCCGAGCGGGCTGGTTTTTGTCGTTTTCATTTTCTGGTTGCTGTCGCTGAAAATCTCCTCCATAATGGGCCGCGGCTGGCCGTCGCCTGAGCTGATATCCACTTCGCCGTTTTCAATCTGGCTTTCATCCGGCTCCGTCGCGTTCATCAATTTTTTAAGCCGGTCAAAAATTGACGGCTTGCCTTTTGCGTCCTTATCTTTTCCGCCCACGCTGTATCATCTCCTTTTCACGGGCTTCTTCCCGTTTACAGGCCCATCCTTTGCCTTGTGATTTCGTACATCAATACGCCTGCGGCGACCGACGCGTTGAGCGACGTGATTTTCCCCCGCATCGGCAGGGATAAAACCGCGTCGCATTTTTCGCGGACAAGGCGGGAAATACCCCTGCCCTCGCTGCCTATGACAAGCGCTATCGCGCCTTTTAAATCAGCTTTGCACCAAGCTTCGCCATCCATATCGGCGCCGTATACCCACACGCCCCTTTTTTTGAGCGACTCGAGCGTGTCGGCGATATTTGTCACGCGCGCAACCGGCATATATTCCACCGCGCCCGCCGACGCCTTGCCTACTGTGTAGGACAGCCCCACGCTTCTTCTGCGCGGAATAATTACGCCGTGCGCTCCGGCACATTCCGCGGTACGGATTACCGCGCCGAGGTTGTGCGGGTCTTCTATTTCGTCGAGGACAATGAGAAACGGGTCCTCGTTTTTTTCCTTCGCAAGTAAAAAAATGTCATCCACCTGTGCGTATTCCCTGACGGCCGCGTATGCTATGATTCCCTGGTGCGATGCGCCTCCCGCAATCAGGTCGAGCTTTCTGCCGTCAACCTCCTTGATAACCGCGCCGCTTTCCTTCGCCTTTGCGACAAGCGGACGCAGGGCGCCGTTTTGGAAACCTTTTATTACCAGTACGCGGTCGAGCGTACGCCCGCCGCGCAGCGCTTCATTTAAGCAGTTCCTTCCAATTATCAGGTCGTTTCCCCTTTTTTCTTCCATACGTCCCTCCGGCTCGTCTGCCATTCCTTTTTGTTTTGCGCAATAATATTAAATTATATCACAAAACGGCGGAAAAGGAACCTGTAAACGAAAAAAAGGACATTTTTTCTCCGTGCGAATGGCGTTACTGATATGCTGAAAGCCCTGCCGTGTAAAGCCCGTATGTATTTGTGACCGGGTCCCGGAACAGCTCAATACGCGGCGGCGCGGCTGAAAAGCCAAAATACATCGCCCCAAACAGCAGCAGGGCGAACAGCGCGGGTACGAACCATGCGCGGATGTCCCGCTCAAGCAATGCAAGCCGGTAGGAAACGGCATGCGCAAGCGATATCCAAACAAAAACGCTGATAATGTCGACTGCAAGGACGTTGCTGCCAAGTATGCCTGAATAGATGTAATAAAAAAGAATAATGGCAGCAGCAAGAAAATAAAGCCCTACTACCTTTGATATGACAAACATCTTGAAATACGGGCGGGCGCAGGCAAGCTCGAAAACGCCCCACAGCAGGTAAGGCATTGCGAAGATTTTAACGTGCTCCCATACGCTTTCGTTGATTGCGCCGAACAGGATGCTCCAGACCGCTCCGTTTGACCAGGTATAAACGAAATGCAGCAGCGTACCCATCAGGAATGTGAATAAGACGCCCATGATTTCCATTTTACAAAACCGGCTTTGATTCAAAACAAATCCCCCCTATGCTCTTCACCACAATATATGAGAGCATACGGGGGAAAAATGCGGCATTCTTCTCTTATATGACGTTGCACAAAGCGAGCAGGAGCACGGCGCCCGCTCCAATAAGCGCGGCAAGGCCGAGCCGGAGCGACCAGTAGAAAAACGCGTGCTTGCGTTTGATGGCCGACGGCGCGCGCATTTGGCTTACCATGCGTTTTGCCTCGCGCTCAAGCACCTCGCGCTGTGCGCCCGCAAATTCCGGACGGACGACAAGCAGCGCGCGCTCATAGTATAGGTTCCCCGTGTCCATTATTTCGATTACCTGCCTGTTGATGCCCTTTATCATAATAAATCTCCTTTGCCTGTTTTATGTAGCTGTATCCGGCGTTCCTTCCGCCATTTTTATTTTTGGCGGGGAATTTACAATATATACAGGTACAAATACATTTTTCAGAGGCTGCCTGCACATATAAAAATAATAAAAACCGCGTTCAGGCAAACTAAACAAAATAAAGGTGTGCTTTTTGATACGGTATCCAGGGATTCTTTACGATTATACAATCAGTAAATCCCGCTTTCTTCACATGAATGTGGAAAACTATGTGGAAAGTGTGAAGAATTGGCCTCCGAAATCCCATATTTAACAGAAAAAGTAAGGAAAATGTGAAAAACTTACTTTTCAACAGTTTTTCAAATATGAAAAAAACACTTAAAAAGTTAACAAACTGTAATTTTTCTCTTGTCAACAGCTTTTTCCGAATTATAAAAATTAAATTTTTGTAATACATTTTTTCTGAGCAATTCCATTGTTTTCCATAAAAAAATCAGTTATAATTTAATTGTGATTTATTATTAGACAAAATTCTTTTCAAAAATGAACAAAAAAGAGGCTTTTATGACACTTGCAATATTAAAGGAGCGCTTCTCCGTCTGCAGGCTCGATTCTGTCCGCCAGGTGGATTTGGAAAAGCCGTTTACCTTTCTTTCTGTTACGGACGAGGAAGTATCGTTGGTCTGCCCGGAAGAATATGTACCACGTCAATATATAATACGCGAAAACGGATGGCGCGCTCTTAGGGTTCAGGGCGTACTTGATTTTTCACTTACCGGAATCTTAGCCGGATTATGCGGCGTGATGGCAGAAAACGGAATCGCCGTTTTTGCGGTATCGACCTTTAACACCGACTACCTGCTTTGCCGGGAAGATGCGTTTCCCCAGGCTGTGCTGGCGTTGAAAAATGCCGGTTATACAATATTGTAAACCAAAACAGGTTAAAGGGCGGGCAGCTCCATAAAAAAGAAACCGCCGTTCAACCGACGGCGGTTTCCAGTCATTATTTTATATTGCGCATTCAACCAAAACAAACGATTGCGGCGCAAGCACAATCCCATCAGCTGAGAGACGTGAACTACCGATTGCAAACACTGGGTTCCCGTTACAGGGGACGGGTGCCTGTACTTCTTTTCCAGATGGATTCACGGCAGCCACAAACCTTCCCCGTTTATAAACGAACGGGTAAGCGTTCTTTTCGGCGTAAAGCACTTCAAACGGGCCGTTCGCCTGCAAGTCCTCATGTGCTTGCCTGAGCGCGATAATTTCCCTTACCGTATGAAGCATGGAATTTTCGTCCTGTTCCTGCTCCTCAACGGTAGGCGCGTCTGGGGCGCTGTCGACAGGAAGGTACAGGCTTTCAGCGGGCGCTGTCGAAAATCCGAGATTTTCATCCCGGCTCCACTGCATGGGCGTCCTTGTCCCCGTGCGGGAAAACCCGCCTTCCTTGCTCTGAAGGCCCTCGATGAACCGCATACCGATTTCATCCCCGTAATAAAGGAACGGTACGCCCGGCAAGGTGAAGATGGTACAGTAGGCAAGCCTGCGCGCCGTATCGCCGAGCGTTTTGCTCATGCGCGGCGTGTCGTGGTTGCAGGTGATAAAGCTGATGTATCCATGTTCGCCTGTCTCCGTAAGGTTTTTGCAGTAGTCCTCGGTGAAAAGCGTGATATCGCCCTTGCCGTCTTTGCAGAAAAAGCTTTTATCCTCGCCCGTTTCCCTGTCGGTATAACGGAACAGGGTATTGTAGCCGTTGCCGTAGTGGTCAAGATAAAAATCCGCATGGAACCCCGCAAGGTTCAGTGCGCGCTGTGGGCAGGACCACTCTGAGATAAGCGCTGCCTGCGGATAATCCCTGTCGAGCATCTCCCTGATTTCACGCCAGATTTTTGAGGTCGCTGTCTTGTCCTCATCGTTTTTAACAAGTGAGTCAGCCATATCGACGCGAAAACCGTCACAACCGCGGTCAAGCCAGAAACGCATGATATCCTTTAAATCCCCGACCGTTTTTTGACAGTCGGGATGGTCGCAGGGCAGCTGCCAGGCCGGATGGGTAATCTCTTTAAATCCGTAATTGAGCGCGGGCTGTGAGCTGAAAAAATTGACCAGGTAATTGCCGTCCCTGTCGGTGATTCCGCACATCAGGCGGTATTGGGGCGGAGCCTCCCATACGCTGTCTGTCCAGATATATCGGTTCTTATACATATCCTGGTTGGGGTTTTTACTGCTTTGGAACCATGCGTGTTCGTCAGATGTATGCCCGGGAACCAAGTCGAGTATAACCTTTATTCCCTTTTCATGCGCCTGCCGGAACAGGTTGGTTAAATCCTCGTTCGTCCCGTAGCGGGGCGCGACCTTTTTATAATCGCGTACGTCGTAGCCTGCGTCCATAAAAGGGGAATCATAGCAGGGATTGAGCCATATGGCGTTGCATCCAAGGCCCTTTACGTAATCCAGTTTACAGGTAATTCCTGCCAGGTCGCCAATGCCATCCCCGTTGGAATCATAAAAGGACTGCGGATAAATTTCGTAAAAAACTGCGTTGTTTAACCACTGCGGCATGTGTAAAACCTCCCGATTTCTATTTTGTCCTTATTATACCAGAAAAGCCTGCACATTTCCTAAGAAGAAATAGTAAAAAAATCAGAACATAACCGTTTTGTTCTGCCGTTATGTAAGGTCTATTCATACGGATCCGGGTTGTTGGTACGGCCCATCAAATAATCCGTACTTGTATTGTAGAAATCGGCAAGCTTGTCGAGCGCGCTGATCGGCAAATTCAGCTTTCCGTTTTCATAGCTCGAATACGTCGTTTGATGAACGTTCAAGTATTTGGCGATATCTTTTTGCTGCAGATTGCGGTCTTCTCTTAAATCTCTGATTCTTAATCTCATGGCGACACCCCTGTACAATTATCGCCTAAGTGGATATCGCTTATGACTTTTTAAGTGAAATTCACGTATGAAAAAAGAAATGGTGTAAAATCGAGGGGTGGAAATCTCAAAATAACAGGGAATCTGCCCATTTATATTTCAGTAAAATTAAATGTCAGTAAAAATTAAATGGCAGAGAGAAGCCGCGGGCGGCTTGGAAAGGAGGCGAAAAAATGAACCGTTATGAAAGGATGAGGGAAATACGCAAAATGCGCTGCCTTACCTATAACCAAATTGCATCGATTATAAATGTAAAAGCGGATAAATACGCCCGCTGTGAACGGGGCGAACAGGATACGCCCGCACAAATGCTGATTTCCCTGGCCAGGTTTTATAAGGTAAGTACCGATTATATTCTGGGGCTTACGGATGTTTCGCAGCCATACAGAAGATAAACAGCGCAATACTTCATTTAGCAGAATGAAAAACAAGGCCATCCGGTTCTGAGAAAGCCGGATGGCCTTGTTTTTTTAACATATGCTGGGGCGCCTTGTTTTAAACGGCAAACCCTCCGTCTACACTCAATACCTGGCCGGTGATAAAGGAAGAATACTCGTCCTCCGCCAGAAAGCAGACGGCCTTTGCCACGTCGAGAGGCAGGCCAAGGCGGCCGAGGGGCGTTTCTGCCTTGAGTTCATCCAAAGCGTCGCCGGACAGCTGCGCGTTCATTTCTGTTTGGATTACACCGGGGCAGACGCAGTTGACGCGGATACCGCTGGGCGCGACCTCTTTGGCCAGCGCCTTTGTCATCGTGACGGCGCCGCCCTTTGCCGCGGAATAGTGTACCTCGCAGCTCGCCCCGGTGATACCCCACATGGACGCAATATTGACGATTGAGCCCCGGTGCTCCCGTATCATATGGGGAAGCGCCGCACGGCAGCAGTAGAACATGCCGCTTAAATTCGTACCGAGCATATGCTGCCAGTCTTCATCCGTAATATCTGGCAAAAGCTTTTGCTGCGCAATGCCCGCGTTGTTAACGAGGATATCGATACGCCCAAACGTTTTAAGCACGTCTGCTACCATCCGGTTTACCTGCGCGCTGTCGCTTACATCCGCCTGGAATGCCGCGGCGAGTACGCCGAAGGACTCCGCGTGCGCCTTTATCTGCAGCGCCTGCTTTTCACTTTTATTATAGTGAACCGCTATATTGTAGCCGTGTTTCGCAAAAAGCTGGGCGCAGCCTGCGCCGATTCCGCGCGACGCGCCCGTAATGAGTACGGTTTTTTCCATTTGCACTTCCTCCGCCGGTATAGGTCAGCCATTTTTAACCAGCACCTTCACGATTTCGCCGATGAACATTTTGTGGTAGTCTTTATCTTTATAATTGGAATCGAGCGACTGGTCGATAAAGCAGGCGGGTGAAAAGTCCTGCTTATAAAGCTTACGGCAGACAAGCACCAGGCGCGCCTGCTCAAAGTACGGCGCTTTTTCGTCAAATACGGGCACAAGCCCCGTTTCCCTGGCCTTATCGTAATCTCTGCCGGATTTCGAGCCGCAGAAGGACAGCGCCTTACGCATTTCCTCCCCATAAAAGGAAAGTGTGTAATATTCGTTCTGGTCGACAAATTCGAGCGTATAGCGCTGTGGGCGGATAAACGTAAACGCGACGTTTTTGTTCCATAAAAAACCGACGCCGCCCCAGCTTGCGGTCATGGTGTTGTATTTTTCTTCCGTGCCTGCGGTGACGAGCATCCAGTCCTTGCCGATGAGCGTAAAGGGGTTGTCTTTCAGCTGGCTGCAGCTGATTTCCTGAAAGCCTTTCATTTGCAGTCCCTCCAAGTATGATTTTGGTCGATTCAGTTTATGCTGATTATAGCACCGATGTGTATAATATACAAAAAATTATGCATAATATGCACTCGGGCGCGGTTTCCGCCTGGCGGCGGCTTTACGTTATGCGGTCGGAATAAAAATATAGGCAGCGGCGCAATTGAAAGCTTTCCCATAATTTGTATAGTTCCGCCGCCGCAATTCGTTGTCTTTTTGTTGAGGGCTACAAAAACGCTTTATCTTGAATAATTATACATAAAAGACTTGATTTTTTGCATAAGGGGTGTATAATGATAGCCATACGGTTAACAGAAAATCAGCTTATATTTTAGATACGGAGGAATTTATTATGGAAAAGAAGATAAAAAAGGTTGTATTGGCTTATTCCGGCGGGCTCGACACGTCTATTATTATCCCGTGGCTCAAGGAGAATTATGACAACTGCGAGGTGATTGCCGTGTCCGGCGATGTCGGGCAGGGTACCGAGCTTGACGGCCTTGAGGAAAAGGCGATTAAGACAGGCGCGTCAAAGCTTTACATAGAAGACCTGAACAAGGAATTTATTGAGGAATACGTATGGCCCACGCTCAAGGCGGGCGCCGTGTATGAGGGTAAGTACCTGCTGGGCACGTCGTTTGCAAGGCCGATTATCGCGAAGAGGATTGTCGAAATCGCGCTTAAGGAAGGCGCCGACGCCATCTGCCACGGCTGTACGGGCAAGGGCAACGACCAGGTGCGTTTTGAGCTCGCTATTAAGGCGTATGCTCCGGATATGACGATTATCGCGCCTTGGAGGACGTGGGAGTTCAAATCCAGGGAGGAAGAGATTGCCTACGCGGAGGAGAAGGGTATTCCGCTGAAAATCAACAGGGAAACAAACTACAGCAAGGATAAAAACATCTGGCACCTTTCGCATGAGGGTCTCGACCTTGAGGACCCGGCGAACGAGCCGAAGTATAACGAGCCGGGGTTCCTCGAGCTCGGCGTATCACCGGAGCAGGCGCCCGACAAGCCGGAGTATGTTACGGTTTCGTTTGAAAAAGGCGAGCCGGTTGCCGTAAACGGCCAGAAGCTCGACGCGGTTTCCATTGTCAAGACGCTTAATGAAATCGGCGGAAGAAACGGCGTTGGCATTGTCGATATGGTAGAGAACAGGCTCGTCGGCATGAAGGCCAGGGGCGTGTACGAAACGCCCGGCGGCACTATCCTTTACGCCGCGCACAGCAAGCTTGAGGAAATCTGCCTTGACCGCGATACACAGCATTATAAGGAAACCGTGGCAACCCGTTTTGCGGAGCTTGTTTACTATGGGCAGTGGTACACCCCTTTAAGGGAGGCGCTTTCCGCGTTTGTCGACAGCACGCAGCAAACCGTTACGGGCGACGTAAAATTAAAGCTTTACAAGGGAAATATCATGGACGCGGGCGTAACCTCCCCGTATTCCCTCTATGATGAGGAAATTGCGACCTTCGACGAGGATGAGGTTTATGACCAGAACGATTCCGCTGGGTTTATCAACCTGTTCGGCCTGCCGATTAAGGTGCGGGCGAAAAAGGGCTTAATCAAATAATTTTTTCACGTTATTTTGCTGCTGGCGTTTGACATATCCGCATTTTGTGTTTACGCCGGATGGCAGCCGGCGCAAAATTACTCCATCAGAAAATAAAATATCAACATTTACAGGGGCGGACGAATCTTTCTCCGCCCCGTGTACTGATTTTATGAGGTGAATTTCATTGAAGCTTTGGACAGGGCGTTTTCAGAAGGAAATCAGCAAAACCACAAACGATTTCAATTCCTCCATCCCGTTTGACCAGCGCATGTATAAAGAGGACATAGAAGGCAGCATCGCCCACGCCGCCATGCTTGGCCAGTGCGGCATTATCGAGAAAAGCGAGGCGGAGAAAATCTGCGAAGGGCTCTCTGGTATTTTAAAGGATATTGAGTCCGGCACGCTTGCAATCGACCCTCAGGCCGAGGATATCCACACGTTCATTGAGGGCGAGCTGACCGCTCGCCTGGGAGATACGGGTAAGCGCCTGCATACGGCGCGCAGCCGCAACGACCAGGTGGCGCTCGATATAAAAATGACGCTTAAAAACGAATGCGGACGCATTGAGGCCCTGCTCAAGGAGCTTGTAATGGTCATCTGTGACAAGGCGGAGCAGTATGCCGCAACCGTTATGCCCGGTTATACCCATTTGCAGCGGGCACAGCCGATTACCTTCGGCCATCATCTTATGGCGTACGCGCAGATGCTCATGCGCGATTTGTCGCGCCTTCAAGATTGCAGGGGGCGCATGGACGTTATGCCGCTCGGCTCGGGAGCGCTTGCCTGCACCACCTATCCGATTGACCGGTCGGTAACGGCAAAGCTTCTTGATTTTTCAGATATTACCATGAACAGCCTCGACGGCGTTTCAGACCGTGATTTCTGTATGGAGCTGGCGGGAGTGCTTTCCATCGTAATGGTGCACCTGTCACGCTTTTCCGAGGAAATCATCATGTGGTGTTCATGGGAGTTCAAGTTCATTGAGCTGGACGACGCGTTTTCGACGGGCTCCAGCATCATGCCGCAAAAAAAGAACCCGGACATCGCGGAGCTTGTGCGCGGAAAATCCGGGCGCGTATTCGGGGATTTGATGACGCTGCTTACCGTCATGAAGGGTATCCCGCTTGCATACAACAAGGATATGCAGGAGGACAAGGAGGCCATTTTCGACGCGGTTGACACGGTCAGGATGTGCCTGACTGCCTTTACCCCGATGCTAGACACCATGAAGGTGCTGCCGGAAAATATGCGCCGTGCCGCCGCGGGCGGGTTTATCAACGCGACCGACTGCGCCGACTACCTGGTTAAAAAGGGCCTGCCGTTCCGCGACGCATATAAGGCGACGGGAACGCTCGTCGCAAAGTGCATCGAACTGGGGCTGACGCTCGAAACGCTGCCGCTTGAGGAATATAAAAAGGTATGCGGTACGTTCGACGAGGGCGTTTTTGACGCGATTTCGCTGGAGGCGTGCGTCAACGGGCGCGCGGCATACGGCGGCCCCGCTACCAAAAACGTGCTTGAACAGGCCGCAAAGGTACGTAAGGCTTTGCAATAATGGCTGGCCGATAGAGCAAAGGACGCGGAAGCGGGCGCGCTCTGCCGCTGGGCAGATTATTCAGTAACTAAGGAAAACAGAAGGGGAGACCTTTTATGATAAAAGCAGGAATCATCGGCGCGACGGGTTACGCGGGCGCGGAGCTTGTGCGCCTGCTCATGCAGCACCCGCAGGCGGAAATCGCCGCGATTAGCTCCGTATCTTTTGAAGGAAAGCCGGTTTCTTCCGTTTATCCCGCATACCGCCGGCTAAACGATATGGTTTGCACAACCGCGCAGGATGTGATAGATAAAAGCGACGTGGTGTTCGCGGCGCTCCCGCACGGGCTTTCCCAGGACATCGCAAAGGAATGTTACGAGCGGGAAAAAATCTTTATCGACCTTGGCGCGGACTTCAGGCTGGAAAACGAGGACGACTATAAGGAATGGTACGGCGGGGAGTATAAGGACAAGGAGCTGCACAGGAATTCCGTGTACGCGCTGCCGGAGCTGTTCCGCGACCAGATAAAGGGCAAAAAAACAATAGCGAACCCCGGCTGCTATACGACGGGCGTGCCGCTGGCGCTCGCCCCCGCAATCAGCGCTGGGCTTATCTCCGCCAAAGGTATTGTAGCGGACTGCAAATCAGGCGTAACGGGCGCGGGCAGGGGGCTGTCCCAGAACACGCATTATCCCGATTTGAACGAAGGGTTCCACCCATATAAGGTGGCGGCCCACCGCCATACGCCGGAAATCGAGCAAACGCTTTCCCATCTCGCGGGCGAAAATGTGACGATTACCTTTGTACCGCACCTGCTGCCGATAAACCGCGGCATTCTTTCCACTTGCTACGCAATGTTAAGCGAGGGCGCGACGAAAGAAAAAATCAGGGCTGCCTACGAGGAATTTTACCATGATGAATATTTTGTCCGGCTTTTGCCCGACGGCGCGTACGCGGACATCCACGACATCAAATACTCAAACTTCTGCGATATTTCGCTGCATATCGATACGCGCGCGAACAGGCTCATCGCCGTTTCCGCCATCGACAACATGGTCAAGGGCGCGGCGGGGCAGGCCGTTCAGAATATGAATATCGTGTTCGGGCTCGACGAAAAAACAGGGCTCGAAATTGTGCCGCCTGCTTTTTAACGCGCGGCGGCTTTAGGAGGATATTATGCCTTATCAGCTGATAGACGGGACGGTCACAACCCCGCAGGGCTTTACGGCGGCGGGTATATGCTGTTCCATCAAACCGAATAACCATACGAAGCGTGATTTGATGCTGCTTGCCTGCGACGTACCCTGCAGCGCGGCGGGCGTCTACACACAAAACTTAGTCAAAAGCTCCGCGGTTCTTGTTACACAGGAACATTTAAAAAACGGAAGGGCACAGGCGGTTATCGCAAACAGCGGCAACGCCAACACCTGCAACGCAGACGGTATGGAAAAAGCAAACCGTATGTGTGAAATTGCGGCGGAAAAGCTTCAGATTGTTCCCGAAGACGTTATTGTCGCTTCTACAGGGGTAATCGGCCAGGTTCTTCCGATTGAGCCAATCGAAAATAAAGCGGATGAGCTTTTTGCCCATCTCTCCAAAGCTGGCGGTACCGACGCGGCGGAAGCCATCATGACGACAGACACCGTCAAAAAGGAAGCGGCCGCCGTGCTTACCCTGGATGGTAAAACCGTAACCATCGGCGGCATTGCAAAGGGCAGCGGCATGATACATATCAACATGGGAACGATGCTGAGCTTCCTGACGACCGACGCCGCGGTTTCCTCCGGCATGCTTTATGAAGCGCTCAAGGAGGCAGCCGGGGATTCCTATAATATGGTAAGCGTCGATGGCGACACCTCCACAAACGATACGCTCACCATTATGGCGTCCGGCAAGGCGGGCAACGCCGAAATTACAGAAAAGAACGAAGATTACAGGGCCTTTGTGCAGGCGCTGACAGCACTGTGCAAAAAGCTTTCCAAAATGCTTGCGGGGGACGGCGAGGGCGCGACGAAGCTTCTCGTCTGTTCCGTCACCGGTGCAAAGACAAAGGAGGACGCAAAGGGCGTTGCGAAAACGGTCATTTGCTCGAGCTTGCTCAAGGCCGCTATGTTCGGCGCGGACGCAAACTGGGGCAGGGTGCTGTGCGCCATCGGCTACAGCGGCTGTGACGTTGATATCCATAAAGTAGATGTGGCGTTTGCCTCCGGCAAAGGAACGCTTCCCGTCTGCAAAAACGGCGCGGGAATTGAATTTTCTGAGGATAAGGCAAAAGAGATTCTCAGCGAAAAGGAAATTACCATTGAGGTATCCTTAAACGACGGTTCATCCTGTGCGGAGGCCTACGGCTGTGATTTGACGTATGATTATGTTAAAATAAACGGCGACTACCGCACCTGAGCCGACTTTTCAGTAAATTGGCGTATACCGGGACTGCCGCGCCCTTACTTAGCTTAGATATGCGGCGGCCGCCTTTTACCTGTCATGTGTATACTTTATAGGAGACAGAAAATATGAATGAAATAATCCTCCGGGCAATGGAGGAAATTGAAAAGCTTGCGTCCGCTGTTCCGCAAGGGAAGCATATCATTACAGGCGATATCAGAAAATTGTCTGCCAAGCTGTTTCGGGAACTGGAAGATAAAACAATAGGGAATGTCCTGGCCCTCTGCGAAGAGCTGCTGGAACAGCAAAGCTGGGCGTTAGGCGTGATAGCGTATGACTGGGCGTTCCGGGTAAGAGGCCAATATAACGAAGCTACATATGATGTTTTTTATAGCTGGCTGAAAAGGTATGTACGGGGCTGGGGCGACTGTGACGATTTCTGTACGCACGCGTTTGGCGCTTTATTACAAAGAGATAAATCGCTGTTTGCAAAAATAACCGATTGGACGGCGGACAAGGATTTTTGGGTACGGCGCGCTTCTGCCGTAATACTAATCCCCGCGATTTTACATAACGATTATGAGGGCCTTTACCCATATCAAATTAGCGATTTGCTTATGTATGACGGGCATGACCTTGTTCAAAAGGGCTATGGCTGGATGCTGAAATGCTTATCAACGGCAGATATGGAATCTGTGAAAGAATACCTGGCCCTGCGCCATAAAGAAATGCCGAGAACCGCTTTCCGCTATGCGCTGGAAAAGTTCGATGAAAAAATAAGGAAAGAATTGATGGCTTTATAACGGCCGTAAAAGATAGAATGGATAATCTGATTCCGGGAGGAACTATTATGGATATAACAAGCGAAAAGCGAGCCCAGGTGCTCATACAGGCGCTGCCGTACATACAAAAATTTGCGGGACAGACGATTGTCGTAAAATACGGCGGCAACGCGATGATAAGCCCCCAGCTTAAAAGCGCGGTCATGAGCGATATCGTCCTGATGCAGCTTGTGGGCATCAACGTTGTGCTCGTCCACGGGGGCGGTCCGGAAATCAGCGAAATGCTCAAAAAGGTCGGTAAGGAAAGCAAATTCGTAAACGGAATGCGCGTCACCGACGAAGAGACTGTCGAAATCGTCCAGATGGTACTCGCGGGCAAGGTCAACAAGGGGCTTGTCCAGCAGCTTGAGGGGCATGGCGGCAGGGCGCTTGGCCTTTGCGGGCTCGACTCCCGCATGATTATGGCGGAAAAGCTGGCTTCAGCTGAGGATTTGGGCTTTGTAGGCGAAATCACAGAGGTCAATTCCGGCGTAATCGAAGACGCGATTGAAAAAGGCTATGTGCCGATAATCTCGACCATCGCGGGCGGGTACCATGGCGAGGTTTACAATATCAACGCGGATATCGCGGCGGCCAGCATCGCGGCGAAGCTCGGCGCGTGCAAGCTAATCCTGATGACCGACATCCGCGGCCTTCTGCGCGACAGGGAAGACGAAAGCACGCTGATTCCTGTTGTCAACGTCAGCGACGTCCCGAGCCTCAAGCGGGAAAAAATCATAAGCGGCGGCATGATTCCTAAAATCGATTGCTGCGTCGAGGCCGTACGGCAGGGCGTCAAGCGGGCGCATATTATCGACGGCAGGATTGAGCACTCCATTTTAATCGAGATGTTCTCCGACGAGGGCATCGGCACGATGTTTTACTAAAAAAGAGGTACCCTATGACCATCAGGAAAATGAAGGAAAACGATTATAATGAAGTCCGCGCCATGTGGCAGGTGACTTCAAAGCGCGCGCTGTCGAAATCGGACGGGCGGGAAGAAATCTGCCGTTACTTAAAGCGCAACGAGGGTTTGAGCGTCGTCGCGCAAGAGGACGGGAAAATCATCGGCGCGGTGCTCGCCGGACATGACGGGCGGCGCGGATTTCTCCATCATATGGCTGTACTGCCCGGCTACCGCAGGCACGGCGTGGCAAGGCAAATGGCCCAGGAAGCGCTGGAAGGGCTCAAAAGGGAGGGCATCGATAAAACGCATATTTTCGTGTTTTCCGATAATCAGGCGGGGCAGGCGTTCTGGTCGTCGATGGGATTTTTACGGCGCGGGGACGTACACGTTTACTCCTGCGAGCACGGCTCCATATAACAGAGGAAAGGCGTGATAAGCTATGGACTATACACAGGTTAAAAATGACGAGCACGATTATTTGATGCCCACATACGGCAGGTTCGACGCTGTGCTCACGCACGGCAAGGGCGCTGCGGCATACGGCGCGGATGAAAAGGAATATATCGACTTTACAAGCGGCATCGGCGTAAACGCGCTGGGCTACAGCGACGACGGCTGGGTAAAGGCGGTTACAGGGCAGGCTTTAAAGATTCAGCATATATCAAACCTTTATTACAGCCCGGTGCAGACGCAGCTTGCAAAAGCGCTCTGTGAGAAGACGGGGTTTGACAAGGTGTTTTTTACAAATTCAGGCGCGGAAGCAAACGAATGCGCCATCAAGCTTGCAAGAAAATACAGCTTTGAAACGTTCGACCCGTCGCGAACGAGCATCGTCTGCCTGAAAAATTCGTTCCACGGCAGGACTATCACGACGCTTTCGGCCACCGGTCAGGATGTGTTCCACAACTATTTCTTCCCATTTACCGGCGGCTTTACGTTTGCGGAGGCAAACGATTTTGAGAGCGTGAAAGCAAGCGTGAACGAAGAAACGTGCGCCGTAATGATTGAGCTTATCCAGGGAGAAGGCGGCGTCTGCCCGCTTGAACAGGAGTTTGTTTTAAACCTCTATGATTTTTGCAGGGAAAACGCGCTGCTGCTGATTGTTGACGAGGTACAGACGGGCATGGGCCGCACAGGAAAGCTTTACTGTTATGAAAATTACGGGATTATGCCCGACATAGTAACCTCGGCAAAGGGCTTGGGCGGGGGGCTGCCAATCGGCGCATGCCTGTGCAGCAAAGAGCTCGGCGGCGTTTTATCCGCCGGTACGCACGGCACCACCTACGGCGGAAACCCTATCGTATGCGCCGGCGCTTTGGAAGTGCTGTCCCGTGTAGGAAACGACGCGTTTTTAAAAGAGGTACGGCAAAAGGGCGCATACATAAAAGAGAAGCTTTTGAAGATGGACAACGTAAAAGAAGTGCGCGGAATGGGAATGATGCTCGGTATCGTGCTCGAAAACGGCGAAGCAAAAGAAATCGCCGCCAAATGCGTACAAAACGGGCTTTTAATCCTGACAGCAAAGGCGCTGCTGCGCCTGCTGCCGCCGCTTACCATTACATATGAGGAAATAGACAAGGGGCTTGCAATTTTGCAGCATTGCCTGAAAGCATAATAAAATACGGCCATTGAAAGGAAGAACCAAGCATGAAGCATTTACTCAAGCTCCTGGATTTATCAGGCCAGGAAATTATCGACATTTTAAACCTTGCCGACCAGCTCAAATACGAGCAGAAGCACGGCATAGAGCACAAGCTGCTAAAGGGCAAAACGCTCGGGATGATATTCCAGAAGGCCTCGACGCGCACGCGCGTTTCATTTGAGGTCGGCATGTACCAGCTCGGCGGCATGCCGCTGTTTTTGTCGGCAAACGACATGCAGATAGGCAGGGGCGAGCCGGTGCAGGACACCGCGCGTGTATTGTCGCGTTTTCTCGATGGTATCATGATCCGCACGTTTGAGCAGGCAGAGGTTGAGGCGCTCGCACAGCATGGCAGTATCCCTATTATCAACGGACTGACCGATTTCTGCCATCCGTGCCAGGTGCTTGCCGACCTGATGACAATCCGTGAATTTAAGGGTAAGCTCGAGGGGCTGAAGCTGTGCTTTATCGGGGATGGCAACAATATGATGAACTCCCTGATTGTCGGCGGGCTTAAGACGGGTATGAAAGTATCGGTCGCGTGCCCGGAGGGGTACGACCCCGACCCGTCTATCCTGGAATTTGCGGCGGCCTACGATTGCTTTGAGCTGCACAGGAATCCAATTGGCGCGGCAAAGGACGCGGACGTGCTCATTACCGATGTGTGGGCGTCCATGGGACAGGAAAACGAGGCGAAAAAGCGCGCGGCGGCGTTTGCGGGCTTCCAGATAAATGACGAGCTCATGGCAGCGGCAAAGCCTGACGCGATGGTGCAGCACTGCCTCCCCGCGCATAGGGAAGAGGAGATAACGGAAAAGGTTTTTGAAGCGCACGCGGACGAAATCTTTGAGGAAGCGGAGAACCGCCTGCACGCGCAAAAGGCTGTGCTCGTCAAGACAATGGCTGAATAATATAATTGAATTTTTGGCCGGGTACGCCGTGCGGGCGTGCCCGGCCTGAAAGGGTTAACAAATATGGTAAGGGATATACAGGATGAGATTTTAAGGCTCAAGAAGGAAAAGGATATCTGTATTTTGGCGCATAGCTACCAGTCCCACGACATTCTGGAAATCGCGGATTTTACAGGCGATTCCTACCAGCTGAGCGTTATGGCAAAGAGCGCGCCGCAATCGACCGTTTTGATGTGCGGCGTGCGCTTTATGGCGGAGACGGTAAAGCTCTTGTCGCCGCAGAAAAGGGTGATACTGTCAAACCCTGACGCCGGGTGTCCTATGGCAGAACAGATTTTGCCGCAGGAGGTCGCCGCGTTTAAAAAGGAGCATCCGGGTTACACGGTTGTTGCTTATATCAATACGACCACCGCGCTCAAAACGCAGTGTGACGTGTGCGTAACCTCGTCCTCGGCGGTTAAAATCGTCGGGAATATCGATAACGACAACATTCTTTTCCTGCCCGACCAGAACCTCGGGCAATATGTAAAGGAACAATTCCCGGAAAAAAATATCGTGCTCATGGACGGGAGCTGCCCGGTACACGCGCAGGTATCCTTCCGCGAGGCGCAGGAAAGCAAACGCCTGCACCCCGGCGCGCAGCTTCTGGTCCATCCTGAATGCGTTCCGGCAGTGCTCAGGGAAGCCGATTTTATCGGTTCTACCTCCGCTATCATGAATTATGCCAAGCAATCGGATAAAAAAGAGTTCATTATCGGTACGGAAATCAGCATTGCCGAACATTTACAGCATGAATGCCCCGATAAATCGTTCTACCTGATGTCAAAGCGCCTGATTTGCCCGAATATGAAGGCCACGACGATTGTAGACGTATTCAATTGTATAAAAGGCACCGGCGGGGATATCATAGAGCTTGACCCGGAGGTTCGGGAGAAAGCGGCGTGCTGTATCGAAAAGATGATAGAGCTCGGCGGGTGAGCCTGTTTTCCGTCTTGTCCAAACACACAAAATATGATATGCTGGCAAAGGCGCGGGCGGCAGTTTTCCGCCCGCCTGTTTTTTATTGATTTAGCTTACAGAAATATATGCCTCTCAGAAGGTAAACAGCGGACATGAAAAAATCAGGAGGTTTTGTGTAATGGAAGATGAGCTGAAAATTAAAATGTACACATTTACGGTGGATTGCGTCAACCCTTATGAATTAGCAAAGTTCTATGCGGAGCTGCTCAAGTGGGAAATACCGTTTTATAATGAAGATTGGGCATGTGTCGGCGCCCCGGGAACCGGCCAGGGAGCGTACCCCGGTATTATGTTTCAACGGAACCCGGAGTATAAGCCGCCTGTGTGGCCGCCAGAGCCTGGGGCTCAACAGCAGATGGCGCATTTGGACCTTGCTGTTAATAACCTGGAGGAAGCAGTCCAATATGCATCCGATTGTGGGGCGACAGTCGCAGACGAGCAATTTTCTGATGACTGGAAGGTCATGCTTGACCCCGCAGGGCATCCCTTTTGCCTATGCCAAATGAAAGCGGTCTTCGAAAGCGGACAGCTTGCGCTGTTATAAATAATTGCGCGGTTCCCGTGAATACAGGGTAACGAATTCATGCGCTATAAACGTGTAATTGGCGGGAATGAGCCGGCAGCTTAGGCTGCCGTAAAACTGGATATAAACACATCGCATAAACGAATCGAGGTTTTGGAATACGGCAGGCAGCGGTTTTTGGGGAGCTGCAGCCCTGCCACCAGCTCTGGCGTGTTTATTTCAGAGGACAAACCCGATTTATTGTGTGATATCAAGAATAAAAAGATTGGCAATAGGCTGTGTAAACGGCCGCCCATTAAAGCATGGTACGTCTAAAGGTGCTTGAAAGCCTATGGGGAATAGGCCCTTCACCTGTGCAATCAGGCAGACAGGTGATAACTTCGGCTTGCACGGCTTCCATGCAGCAAAACAAACGATTAATTATACTCCGGCGGTGAATCGATATGAAGGAAAAGGTAATGGTCGCCATGAGCGGCGGCGTTGACAGCTCCGTGGCAGCGGCACTTTTATTGGAGCAGGGCTATGAGGTCTGCGGCGCGACTCTGCGGCTGTTCGATAACGGCGACATCGGAATAAACGACAGCACGCGCACGTGCTGCTCGCTGGACGATGTGGAGGACGCGAGGAACGTCGCATATAAGCTTGGCATAGAGCATTATGTGTTCAATTTTGGATTGACCTTTAAACGGGAGGTTATCGACAGGTTCGCAAGGGCTTACGAAAAAGGGCTTACGCCAAACCCCTGCATTGACTGTAACCGCTATATAAAGTTTGGTAAGCTTTTGGAGCGCGCAAGGCTTATGGAGCGCGGCATGATTGCGACGGGCCATTACGTCCGGCGGGAGTACGACAGGGGCAGCGGCCGTTACCTGCTGAAAAAGGCCGCCGATTCCTCAAAAGACCAGACCTATGTGCTTTATGTACTCACACAGGACGAGCTTGCGCATACGCTCTTCCCGCTCGGCGGCATGACGAAGGGGCAGGCGCGTGAAATCGCGCAGGAGAAGGGGCTTGTCAATGCCAGAAAGCCAGACAGCCAGGATATTTGCTTTGTGAAGGACGGCGATTACGCCGGTTTTCTGGAAACCGTTTGGGGCGTACCCTCTAAAGAGGGGGAATTTATTTATAAGGACGGCTCGAGCCTTGGCCGCCACAAGGGGATTATCCATTATACCATCGGGCAGCGCAAGGGCCTGGGCATCAGCTATAGGCACCCGGTTTTCGTGCTGGGCAAGGACCCTGAAACCAATGTCGTTACGCTTGGGGAAAATGAGGATTTATTTTCAGACCGGCTGGTTGCGGAGGATTTGAACTGGATTGCGTGCGGCAGTCCCGTCACTTCCCTGAGTGTAACCGCCAAGGCGCGGTACAGCCAGCGTGAGGCAAAAGCGGTCGTGCATCCGCTTTCCGAAACGCAGGCGCTCATTGAATTTGAAGAAAAGCAGCGCGCCATTACACCCGGCCAGGCTGTTGTTTTTTACGACGGCGACGTCGTTGTAGGCGGCGGGACGATTGCCTCTAAGTGAAAAAACAGTTTTATTTCTTGGAAACATGCTGTTTGTACTATCCTTTATACCTTGAGGAAAGCCAGGAGACAGATTTTTTAGAAAAAAGTGCCCTGATTTGTAATTTTATAAAAACAGTTATTTTCCAGCCGGTTAACTGGGGGGACCAAACGCGCCTATATAAAAATAGGCGCGTTTGCCGCCCAAGCTTTCTAAAGGAATATAAGAGCTTATAAGAATGTGTACGGGGCCTCATCTATGACGTCGGGAAATTGACCTTTATACGATTTGGCTTTAGAGATGGTTAAACACCTTGGGCGAATAAGACGATTCGACAAATCGGAATTGTCTTTTTATTGGATAAATAGATGTTGCCAAGAACAATTTATCATGCTTTAGATTTTCCTCTCCAGCCAACATAGCAGCATACCACGGCCATAAAACGTGAATGTTAATATGCGTTGCTTGTAGCAACGGGCAGTTCCTCATACAATAATGTCAACGACTGAAGGAAAAGAGGGCGTCCCTAATGTTAAACGAAAACATGAAAGCAATCAGAAAATCAAAAGGACTTTCGCAAGAAGAGCTTGCTATCAAGCTGAATGTGGTACGACAAACAATCTCTAAATGGGAGCAGGGATTGTCAGTTCCTGATTCTGATATGCTGCTCTCCATATCGGAGGTGCTTGAAACACCGGTAAGCACTTTGCTTGGAGAAACTGTTGTTGAGTCGAAGGCTGATGACTTAAAAGTGATTTCGGAAAAACTGGAGATTATAAACTTACAGCTCGCACAAAGGAAGACCACGAGACGAAAAACGTTTCATTGGCTGCTTATCTCATTGTGTGCGGTCATAGTAATAATTTCTGCGGTCTTAATAGCATTAAATAGTCCTTACTTGAGTTGGAATTATAGCGACCCTGAAACTGCTGTTGCCGGAGCGGCTTTTCACGCATTTGAATGGCTGTTTGTCAGGTTAGCGCCGATTATCCTGATTGGGGCAATCGTTGGAGTTTTCTTGACACGGAACAAAGTATAAAACTGCTCTGCTTTTTGGGGTACAGTTCAAACTCAAAATTCCGGTTTTCGGGCTGATTGGACTACGCCTGATTGAATTGATGCGTAGCTGTTAACATTAGCAATTCAATAGCGGCAAACAGGGCATAGTGGTACACACTCTGAGATTTTCCACTTTTTCGCCTGCGCGAAAACCGGTAAAATCTGCTTGTTGAGGGCCTCCACTAATCCCCGGCAAGGGCCGCTTACGCTGTCTTGCCAAACGCTCCACAGATACAAACGCGTTTTGCAAAGCGAGACGGGGCTTTTTAAGGCATACGCGCAAGGCTCGATTTCAGCAGGTTCGCGGGATATTCTATAAATGCTTACATAGCCTTTTAAACTTTTTTTCGCTTTCAGGCAAAAAAGCCTTTGCAGAAAGAGATAAGGTGCTGTACCCGCAAAGTACCCCGCGCGCAGGCGGGCCTTCGTTCGTCAAACCGATAAAACCTCATGATTTGGTTCGGAGAAGTTTGAAAAGAGGAAAACCAGCGAAGTGGTTTTCCTCTTTCTTTGTATACAGAAGGAAATACCACGCCTGCAACGACCAAATAACCCAACAATATCTCCAATTATTTGTAGAAAAGCTATATCCCAAGTATATTGCGGTAGCAATTAACAAATTTGAACCCAAGATAATAGCTGTAATAGATTAATTTCTCTTTTTTTCCTTTGAATAATCGCCCTCTTGTATAAGTTTTTCATAACTTGCCCATATAATACCGCTGCTAATAAAAAAAATTACGCCAATACCTGCAAGAACAAAAGAAGCAGAAAGCATAATCGTCAGTAGCAAAACATTTTCATCATTAAAAATCGCTCCTCCCAAAAGAGGGATTAGTGCCATAATGCAAAGGCCAGCTCCGATTATATTGTTTTTTGTATATATTTTGCTATATTTTTCTTTCCGCCTTAAAACCATTCCGCTAACTCCATACTCTGTTTCAAATATTTCTTTTTCTAAAAAGTCATATACTGCTGTTTTTCTGCCACTTGAAATAAACAAAGCAACTGCTATTGTAACAAAAAGCAGTAAAACAATCATTCCAATTCCTCCAGCTACATTATCTGCTAAGCCATATTCTGGAGTTTCGCTAATCGCGCCTAATATTAATAGACATATAGGTGACAAAATACATAAAAAAGTTGCAAATGCTATCGTTTTTGATGTTGTAGCTTTTACAGAAAGAAAAGCATTTGCTTCTTCCATAGATACACGTCTTAGTGTAGACAAATCATCAGACTGGATGTTACATTCTGTATCTTCGATTTCATCTTTAAGCAAATAGTCTGTACTTACGCCAAACAACTCTGAAAGGCGAATTATTTTCTTAAGGTCTGGAACTGATTGCGCTCCTTCCCATTTTGAAACGGATTGCCTTGTTACATTCATTTGTTCAGCTAATTCTTCTTGTGACCAACCTGCTTTTTTGCGAAGTTGTATCAGTTTGTCTGCAAAAATCATTACTATATTCTCCTTGTGTGATTGGAATGCGTAGATTATATCTTTTTTTCAGATTGCTTACTACCAATCAGCACCATTCAATGTGTCAACTGTCAGTTGCATTCATAGTATCATTGAGATTTCCCTTAGTAGCTACCCGTTCTGTGCATACTTCTTCCTTATTATAACCATTTAAGATAATTGGAAAGTTTTAATCAAGAAAACTAAAAAACGCGTTAATATAGAAAAACGCCCGCGCACTGCGGGCGTTTTTTTATCCCAAAACCTTTTTGGCCGTGTCTACACTTTCCTTTGCGTCCCTGCAATAGAAGTCCGCGCCAATACGTTCTGCGTATTCCGGCGTGAGCACTGCGCCGCCAACCATCACCCTGCACGTTTCTCCTGAGTCGCGCAGCAGGCGTATGGTGTCCTCCATCGCGCCGAGCGTCGTTGTCATCAGTGCCGAAAGCCCCACAAGCTTTACCTTGTGCTCCTGTACCGCATGGAGTACAAGCTGCGGGTCGACGTCGCGCCCGAGGTCAATGACGGTATACCCGTAATTCTCAAGAAGTACCTTGACAATATTTTTTCCAATATCATGAATATCGCCCTTGACGGTCGCCAGCACGATTTTACCCTTGCTCACCGGCGCGTTTCCCTTTGAAGAAAGCGTCTTTTTAATTACCTCAAAGCAGCTTTGCGCCGCAGTCGCGGACTGGATAAGCTGCGGCAGAAAAATCTTCCCCTGCTCAAACTGTGCGCCAGTCCTGTCAAGCGCTGGAATCAATATTTTATTTACGATTTCCATCGGCTCTGTCGTCAGCAACAGCTGCTGCGTCAGCCGCGCGCAGTCGCCCTTCAGCCCGTTTTCAATCGCGTAGGGCAAATCCATCTGCGTGTCGGCAGGGGAGGGCTGTGCCTTTTTAATATCCTGATACGCGGCAATGAATTCCCGCGCGTTTTCGTCGATGTTCGCGAGCAGCTTATAAGCGCGTACAGCGCCGGTCATGGCCTCGATATTGGGGTTGATAATCGCAAGGTCAAGCCCGTTTTGCAGCGCCATCGTCAGAAATGAGGCGTTGATAAGCTCACGGTTTGGCAGGCCGAACGAGATGTTGGATACGCCAAGAATGGTTTTGACGCCCAGCTCTTCCTTTACGCGCCTGAGCGCCGAAAGCGTTTCCATTACGCCCTCCTGCTCAGCGGAGGCCGTGAGCGTCAGGCAATCGATAAAAATGTCGCCGCGCGGGATACCAAGGGCGTCAGCGCGCCGGACGATTTTTTCCGCGATTGCAAAGCGGCCCTGGGCTGTTTTGGGAATGCCGTTTTCGTCAAGCGTCAGACCGACGACTGCCGCTCCGTACCGTTTGACGAGCGGCAGAACGTTGCTAAGCGATTTTTCTTCCCCGTTTACGGAGTTTACGACCGGCTTGCCGCAATATACGCGCAGCGCCGCCTCAAGTACGTCCGGCCGGGTAGAATCGATTTGCAGCGGGGCATCCGTCACGCCCTGCAGCTCCTTTATCACCTTGACCATCATGGCCGCCTCGTCAATCTCAGGCAGGCCGACGTTGACGTCGAGGATGTCTGCGCCCGCGCGCACCTGCTCGATTCCCTGTGCCAGGATATAATCCAGGTCGTTGTTTTTCAGCGCATCCTTAAACAGCTTTTTTCCTGTGGGGTTAATTCGTTCTCCCACAATGCGCGGACAGCCAGTCTCGACGGTATGAACCGCGCTGCAAACGGCGTTCGGAACAACAGCCTTGCGCTTTTTGTATTGGTGGCGCTCCAAAACGGAGCGCACCGCTTTGATGTATTCTGGCGTCGTACCGCAGCAGCCGCCCACTACCTTCACACCCAGCGGCAGCAGCCGCTCCATGCTTTTTGCAAAATCCTGCGGCGTTACGTCATAGGCGTTCGTCTCCGGGTCGGGAAGGCCGGCGTTGGGTTTGACGATAATCGGAAGGCTTGTCCATCTGGAAAGCTCCTCCACCACGGGGTATAGCTCGTCCGGGCCGAGCGAACAGTTCACGCCGACAGCGTCTACACCGAGCCCCTCGAGCGTAAGCGCCATAGCGGATACCGTACAGCCGGTAAAGGTACGCCTGTTTTGCTCGAACGTCATCGTGCAAAGGATGGGAAGCGCGCTGTTTTCCTGCGCCGCGAGCACCGCCGCCTTGAGCTCATATAGGTCGGTCATTGTTTCAAATACAATCAGGTCTGCGCCTTTTCCCGCGATAACCTGCTGCTTGAAAATATCATAGGCCTCTTCAAAGGTAAGCGCGCCGTTTGGCTCCAGCAGCTGGCCGATGGGCCCGATATCGAGCGCAACGAGCGTTCCTGTCCCTTCACAGGCTTTCTTCGCGTTCGCTACGGCGGCGGAGATGACCGTTTCTACGCTTTCGCCTGTCCCCGCGAGCTTATAGCGGTTCGCGCCAAATGTGTTTGTGTACACCGCCCGCGCGCCCGCGTCGATATAGCAGCGGTGGATTTCCTGTATCATATCCGGATGGGTAAGGCTCAAAAGCTCCGGCGCCTCTCCTGCGTGAAGCCCTCTTGCCTGGAGCATGGTGCCCATAGCGCCGTCAAGCAAAATGAAGCCGTCTTGTTCCAGTAATTCCTTAAACACAACGCGTCCCAGCCTTTCTGAAAGCGCAGGTGTCCCGCAGGCTGCAATCGCCGCAGCTGCGCTTTTTTCTTTCTATTTTATTTTGCGACAGGCCGATAACGGCCGTCACCGATTTAACGGGTGTCAGCATTCCTCCGGAGCTCAGGCAAACGCCCGCTTTGCGCGGCGCGTCGAGTACCGAAAGTAAATCTCCCTGTACACCAATTGGCAAATCGCCATAGCCCGGGCTAAAACGCCACGTTTTATGAAAGCTGGGGAAATCCGCAGAGATTTGCCCTTCCAGCTTATCGCAGACCTGTTCGATTGCAACGCTTGCAAGACTGTCGAGCACAATGGCCTTCGCCATGTCCTCCACCTGCATACGCCGAATCAGCCTGTCTATACCCGCGCCTATGGTCGCACAAAGCAGTACGGCCTTTTCACAATGTTCTAAATGCTTTTTAATGTCCCCGCCGCGCAGGCAGAGTTCACAGCCCTCAAAGCCGATACCGTCTTCCCGCGGGCTTATAGGTAAGCATCGCGTAATATAGGAAGGCCGGGCCGCATCGAGCAGCAGAAGCTCGGATTCCTCCAAAAGCCGCAGCGTCCGCTCATCCGGCGTCTGGCCGCCCATTCCAAGATAGCGCAGCGCCTCCGCCCGGTTCAATTGTTCCAGTTTAATCAATGGTAATTTCCCCTGACTGTCCCGCGTCAAAGCAGGGTTTTAATGCTTTCACTTATTTTTCTGGCCACATACGGGTTGTTCATCGTATACAAGTGAACACCGTCTGCACCGTTTGCAATCAAATCCACAATCTGGTCAACCGCATATGCGATACCGGCGTCGCGGATTGCCTCCGGATTGTCTCCATAGCGCTGCATCATCTTCGTAAACTTTACCGGCAGGCTTGCGCCGCTGATGGAAACCATCCGCTCAATCTGTTTTTTGTTGGTTACCGGCATAATGCCGGCCTCAATCGGCACTGCAATCCCGGCAATCTGGCAGCGCTCGCGGAACCGGTAAAAGCAGGCATTGTCAAAAAACAGCTGCGTGATGATATGCTGCGCGCCCGCGTCAATCTTTTTACGCAGGTTCAGGATATCTTCCACCTCTCCCGCCGCTTCCATATGCACTTCAGGATAGCATGCGCCGGATATCCCAAAACCTTCTCCGCAATCTTCCTTGATAAACGCAATTAAATCGCTTGCATGCTTAAAATCCGTTTTCGGTTCAAAATCAGGGTTTTTGTCGCCGCGCAGGGCCAAAATATTTTCAATGCCGTGTTCTTTAAAGTCCCGTAGGACCTCCCTGATTTGTTCCTTCGTGTTGTTCAGGCAGGTCAGATGTGCCACTGCTTCAATTCCTAGCCTGTTTTTGATATAAGACGCGATTTCACCGTTTGTCTGCGCGCCGCCCTTGCCGCCCGCGCCGTACGTTACGCTGATAAAATCGGGATGCAGCTCCCTTAATTGCTCCAGCGTACTGTAAACCGTTTCGATCGGGCTTGTTTTTTTCGGCGGGAATACCTCAAACGAAAAAACTGTTTTATCCTGCCTGAATTTATCCTTTACTTTCATTTTAGACACCAACTTTTTCTTTTATATCCGCCGCCCGCGCCGCCCGCCGCAAGACGGGCGTTTCCGCGCAAAGCGCGGTGTTTGGCGTGCCTGCGGCCCGCCCGCGCGGGCGGCTTTCGTTTGTTAACCCCATAGGGCTGGAAAACGCATCTGACGGTTTGCGTCAAATGCGTCTTCCGCTATCAGTGGCTTACGTTGCCTGAATCTTTACCGTTATCGGTATCGTCGTGAATCAGTACGCCGGAATTGTCGATTTGGATTCCTGGCTTCACCGCGTCCATATCGGCAAGCACCCAGCTGAACTCACCCGTCGTGACAATACTATTGCAATATTCACACTTGCCCGCGCTCGTAATTTGGAGCGGCGCGCCGCAGTGCGGGCAGGACTTCGACTGTGCCGCGCTGCCGGCGGCCTTCGTCTTGACGCCCGTTTTCCGCATAAAGGTCAGCAGGTAATCCATATAGCAGTCGGCGTTCGGATTGCCCTTGAGCACCTTCTTCGATTCCTCGTCAATAATATAATCCACCATGCGTACCGACATATATACCGTCAAATATTCAAATTGGCTGTCGCGCACATATTTATGAAGGAAAGCTTCGCGGATGTTAATCCGTTCAATGATATTGATACGTTTAAGGGTTATATACTCCTGCAGCTGCAGCTCGTGCTGCCGGTACAGCTCCTCCTTTTCAAACGGCCTGATCAGCGACCAGTCGCGCGCAGTCCATGCGTTTTGCAGGGTGATGAAAACCTCCTTGGCCCATCCTGTGAACCCATCGAGGCTGAAATCCGGGTCAATTTGCGTGATAGCAGGTATAATTTCAGGCTCGTGGTTCTGTACAACGGGCTTTGCCGCGTTTATAGCCCTCGTGCCGAAGGTACCGCCCTTGCGCTTGCCAATCATGATAAACGCACAGACAATCACAACGAATAGAAAGGCCGCTATTGCAAAGCCGCCGCCGCTGGAACCGCCCGAGGAGCCGCCGCCGTCGCCAAAGTAAAGGAATCCGCCTCCTCCGTAATCGTTGTTTCCGCCATAGTCATAGCCGCCGCCGTCATAACCGCCATCATAACCGCCGCCACCGCCGTAGTCATTATAATTGCCTACGTCGAGCGGTTTAAACATCAGCGCGCCGGCTCCGCCGGACAGCCCGGCCGCAAGTATGAAACTTAGCGCGCAGCATATCAAAAAAATCGCCAAACCCCTCTTCTTCATGCGGTTTATCCCTGTCCCTTCCTAATTTGTTTTATTGTACCATACGCTTTTTTAAATATCAATTTATATTTCAGCGCGCGTTCCCAATATACCAGAAAAAATGAACCGCCGCCGCAGCGGGAGCCAGGCCCTATCAGCTTGTTTTCTGTAAGTGCGCAGGCGAAATTTGTATTTTCAAAATAATGCTTGTCTTACCTGAAAATATGTTAAAGTTTCACAATAAATGAAGGCAACTTTGTTGCAAGTATCAATTGAAAACGGTTACAGTCGGTGGTATTCTTAACATAAGGATTTATCTTGAAATAATGGGAGGAATGTTTTTTATGAGACAACTGAATAAGAAAGCATGGAGTCTAATCCTTACTCTCTGCATCGCCATTTCCATGGTCATCGTCCCCGCTGCGACGGTAAACGCTGCGGCGGATGAAACAGGCAGTACTGCCGCCGCGGATTACGGCCTTGTAGAAAAAGCGCAGGACGGGGCGATTCTGCATGCGTTCAACTGGTCGTATAGCGCGGTCAAGTCGAACCTGCAGGCAATCGCGCAGGCGGGCTATTCGAGCGTACAGGTATCCCCTGTACAAAAGCCGAAGGACTTTAACGCCGGCTGGGCCGACGTAAAGGGCCAGTGGTGGAAGCTTTACCAGCCCGTCACGCTCGACTTTGCCGACGGCAGCACATGGCTCGGCACAAAGTCCGATTTTAAGGCGATGTGTGACGCGGCAGACCAGTATGGTATCAAGATTATTGTCGACATCGTCGCAAACCATTTGGGCAATATCAACGGCACCGGCAACAGTATGAGCGATATTTCCACTCAGGTGCCCAGCGACCTGCGCAACAACAGCAGCTATTGGCACATCAATTCCGAGTGGGCCAACGATGACAACAACCGTTGGAAAATGACACAGGGCTCTATCGGGATGCCCGACCTCAATACCGGCAACTCATACATACAGCAGAAGGTTTTAGGGCTGCTTAACACCTGTATCGACCTCGGCGCGGACGGTTTCCGTTTCGACGCTGCAAAGCACATAGAGCTTCCGAACGATTCCGGCTGCGGAAGCAGCTTCTGGCCGACGGTCATCAATGGCTCAAAGAGCCATGCAGGCGGCAGGGAAATTTTCTACTATGGCGAAATTCTCAACGGAGCCGGTACCGCTATTTCCAACTATACGCAGTATATCAGCATTACCGACAACTATTCCGGCGACGCGAAGCTTGTAGCGGCACAAAACGGCAACGCGCAGAGCCTTGCGGATTCCAGCCTGAGCAAGGGCGCGGCCGCGAATAAAACAGTGCTGTGGGTTGAATCGCACGACACCTACATGGGCGATTCCGGTTCCGCAGGCATTGGCAACACAAGCGGCGTTTCGGATGCCGTGATTAAAAAGGCATGGGCCATTACAGGCTCGCGCGGCGGCATTGCTTCGCTCTTCTTTGCTCGCCCTGGCAGCGCAAAGATGGGCCAGGCGTCTACCGATACCACATGGAAAGACAAATCGGTGGCCGAAGTCAATAAATTTAAGAACTATTTCAACGGACAGGGCGAATATATCTCAAGCAGCGGCGACGTTGCCTATAACGAGCGCGGCACCTCGGGCGTTGTCATCGCCAAGCTGGGCGGCGGCGGCTCGGTCAGCGTACCCGCGCGCAAAATGCAGAATGGCACATATACCGACCAGGTGACCGGCAATAAGTTTACCGTGTCGAACGGAACCATCAGCGGTACGGTCGGCAGCGACGGCATTGCGGTTGTCTATAACGCGGTGACGGTCACAGAGCCCGCAAACACCATCTCCAGGCAGGGCGGCACTTTTACGAGCGATACCCTTTCTTTAACGCTCGGCCTGACAAACGCGACCTCCGGTACTTATCAGATTAACAACGGAACGAAGACTACATATACGAAAGACACAAATATTACAATCGGTTCCGGCGTTGCTTACAACACGCCGATTATCGTTAAGCTGACGGCGACCGACGGCAAACAGACGACAGAGGCGTCCTATACCTTCACAAAGAAGGACCCGGCGGCCGGTACCTATATTTACTTTGACAACAGCGCAACGAACTGGAGTACCGTCAACTGCTATGTATACGACGACAGCGGCTCCCAGGAAATCAAAAACGCCGCATGGCCTGGCGTCCAAATGACGAAGGACAGCAGCGGGCTGTATGTATACGAGGTTCCGGAAAACCTGCAAAACGGCAAGGTGCTCTTCAACGCCGGCCCTTCCGGTCCGCAGATACCGGCGCAGGACCAGCCCGGCCTTGAAATCGGCGGTTCCTCCAAGCTGTATCAAAACGGTGATTGGATGGATTACGAGCCGGAAAAACCGACCGATCCGGACACAAAGCCGACGGACCCGGACACCAAACCCACTGATCCCGATACAAAACCGACAGACCCCACAATCGTAACGTATATGCTGGGCGACGCGAACGGCGACAAGCTGGTAAACCTTTCCGATGTCCTGCGTATGCAGAACCATCTTGCCGCAAAGCTCGTTATGACCTCTGCCGAGCAAATCGCGGCGGACGTTGACCGCAGCGGCAAGGTCGATTTGGCGGATGTCCTGGAAATACAAAAATATTTGGCAAATATGTCGTCTAATGATGAGATTGGCAAAATCTTCACCATCGGCACAGACCCGACCAACCCGGATACAAAGCCCACTGCCCCTGAAACAGACCCAACCGAGCCTCCCACCGTCACACAGCCGACGGAGCCCGACACAAAGCCTACCGACCCGCCCGTCGGGAACACGGTTACGCTCTATTTCTCCAACGCCGCTAATTGGGATAAGGTTTTCCTATATGCGTGGAGCAGCTCGGACGGCCAGCAGAACGGTTCCTGGCCAGGACAGGAAATGACGGCAGTCGGTAAGAACGAATTTAATGAGACCATTTATAAAGTTGTAATCAACCTGGCGCAGTATGACAATATCATTTTCAACAACGGAAACCAAACGCAGACACAGGATATCCCCGTATCGGCGGCTTCCGACGGAAAGGGCTTTTACTGCGATATGAATATCAGGGACAGCCAGGGCCATTATGGCTATGGCACATATGATTTCGACCCTTCTTTCATCATCCCCGGCTGATGATTCACTTATCATTTTAAAACCGAGATAATCCTTATTTTAAAAGCCGCGCTTTAAGCGCGGCTTTTCCTTATAGCGGTTTTACCGGTGCCGGCAAGCAATTTTTTGTAAAAAGAAACCTCCGCACGCTTTGCGCATAAAATGGTAGTGTAAAATGAAGGAGGTGTAAAAAATAGCGATTAAAATTTTTATTGACCAGGGACACAACCCGCAGAACCCCAACGCAGGCGCGGAGGCAAACGGCGTGAGAGAACAGGACATTACCTATGATATAGGCGTACGCCTGCGCGACCTGCTGCAGGCCAATCCGAACTTCGACGTGCGTCTTTCCCGCAATACGCCGACCGAACAGCTCGGTACGAGCAATGTAACCTCCTTGCAGGAGCGCGTCAATATGGCAAACGCGTGGGATGCGGATTTCTTTATCAGCCTGCACTGCAATTCCAGCACAATTACCTCTGCGAGCGGCTGCGAGGCATATGCTTTCAGCCAAGAAAGTGAAGGCTTTGTAATGGGGGCAAGCATTTGCAGGTGGCTTAGCTACAGCACGGGTTTACAGAACAGGGGCGTGTTCGTGCGGCCCAGCCTTTATGTCCTGCGCGCAACCGTCATGCCCTCGGTGCTCATCGAGATGGGCTTTCTCACCAACGAGTGGGATGTTTTCCTGCTGAGGAACGACCCGCAGAGCTTTGCGCGCGGTATTTACAACGGTATTCTGGCCTATTACGGCCTGATTCAATAATTGTGCGTTACAATGCAGCAGGGAGCAGGCGGCTGCCACCGTCTGCTCCCTGCTGGTTGTCTGATTCTTTCACGGGGAATTATACTTTTTTCTTACCGTATTGCGTAGATTCTATCCGGTCCTTACAAAAACGGAAACGCTGCTTCGCTCCCATTGATGGTATTTAAGGGAAACCACAAATGAGGGCCTCGTACATAACAACAATATCAGCGGCGTCTGGATTGATATGGAGGCCGGCTAGAGAATGTTTATCATAAAAAATAGTTGCTTTTTCAGCCGGTTGCGGCCCCTATCAGCTGAAAAACGCATAATTGCTGGATTTCTTGTAAAATGAGCCTATATGTAAAGTGGCAAAATAGTGCCCGATTGGTGCCCAGACGGACAAAAAAGATTGTGAACAGTTATATAAAGCTTTGGCACAAAATGAGCTGTTTGATATTTTGCACACTGATATTACAATGGAAAAGTCAGGGGTATGTTTGTTTTCCTTAGCAAAGAAGGTGTACTAGATAAATCAAAAGTTGAGGGACCTATAATACGGTGGAAGAGATATAAACGCTCTTGTGGATTTGCTCGGCTATTCCTGTTTTATCCCTAATTGGGGCGGTACTACTTACCTCAATAATCGTTGAATAACGCCGGACGAGGCTAAAATGCCTTGTCCGGCGTCGCTATTTATTATTTGATTACAGTTCAATTACCTTCGGATCAGAGGTGAATGAAAAGATGGTAGCAGTACCATGTTCATAATAAAATACGGTCATCAGATTATCGTCGACAGTGTACATACTACCTAAAGCAGCCTCGTTGTCATGCATCATGGACACCCTTGCTTCCCGGCGCGTGTCCTCTTTCACTTCACCCTCAACACGAATCCATGTACCCTTATGCATTCCACAAATTTCAACTTTCCCGTTTTTCTTCATCTGTTGGTACACCTTTTTCTGGTTGTTTGTAACAAAATAGAGTTTGCCCTCAAATTCACAGACCGCACCGAAGGGACGTACGTGAGCCTGCCCATCCTCGCTTGTAGCAAGATAAAAAGTGCCGCATGACTTCAAATACTCCAAAACTTCATTCATGATAAAACTCCTTTCAGATTGTGGGTTGCAATTCTTTCTGTTTGCAAGTATAATTATATAGCGCAGGAGAAATAATACAAGTACGATATTTGATGATACTAGTATCAGAAAGGAACGTTTACATGGCAAAAAAAGAATTGTTTGGGCTATGCCCTTATGTAACGGCGCAAAAGGTACTTACCGGAAAATGGTCTATGTATATCCTATATCTATTAACTGACGGGCCAATACGTTTTAATGAGTTGCAAAGACGTATGCCGGAAGAAATGACACATACCACTTTATCAAGGCAATTAAAAACGCTTGAAGATGAAGGGCTGATTGTTCGCATTGAATATCAGCAGGTTCCTCCTAAAGTTGAGTATCAGCTAAGTGAAATCGGTGAAAAATTCAGGAAAGTTCTCTCCGTTCTTGAAGAATGGGGGAATGAGTATATAGCATACCTAAATGACGTTAAGAAAAGCCAGCACATAATGTTAACGAAATAGACGCACAATTTCTTCAAGCCCTACAGCCTGCTGAAATGTCTCTCAAATTAAGGGCTATTTCAGTAGAACGCTTCCTTTGGCGGGAAGAAAAATCCGCACCATGGGACATATTTCAAAGCCCAGCCCCAACACGCGAAAACCTTAGGCTTCATGCGGTTTTGGGCAGCCCTATAAAAACTTCCATTGCCTTTTTTTCGCTTTGAGGCAATAAAAAACTGAGTTACAAATAAAAAAAGGACGGCACAAGCCGTCCTTTCATTCTTACGTTTAAAAAAGCAATGCCAATCAGCAGAAGTATACGTCCATCTTTTTGCCTTCAAGTTCGCCGTTGACAACATAGTAAGCGGCGTTCTCTTCGGGCTTTACATAGATTTCGAGCGTTTCGATTTCCTTCGTGCCGCCCTCTGCCTTGTAGGTTGCCTTTACGTTTTCAATAATTTCCTCGGCCGGAACCTTCACACCGTTAAACTCGAAAAACATGGAAACCTTTGCTTCCTTTGCCTTTTTCGCCGGCGCCTTTTTTGCGGCAGCCTTAGCGGCAGGTGCTTTCGCCGCTGTCTTCTTTTCAGCAGCCTTGGGTGCGGCAGCTGCCTTTGCCGGGGCGGCTGTTTTTGCAGCAGCCTTCGGTGCTTCAGCTTTTGCCGGTGCCTTAACCGCTTCCTTTACCGCCGGGGCGGCCTTTACAGGTTCAGCTTTTGCCGGAGCCGCTTTTGCCACAGCCTTAGTTTCCGCTGCTTTGGTGTCCGCCGCCTTCGCAGTAGTTGCTTTTTTTGCCTGTGCCATTCCATTACCTTCTTTCAGAATATAAAAATTGCATGATTAACCTTCTAAAGTGATATTTACCACAGCGTTCATTATATTACGGTTTTCGCGCCGTGTCAAATAAATGGCGGTCTCATCGCAATTTTTCTGTTTCTGTAACAGTTTTTAAGCGCAAACCGGAAGGTTATTAATCAGATATCACAACAAATACTGTGGGTGACGCGGTCTTGAACCTCGGCATATTTTGCGTCGTTGAAGCGGTCGAGCGTTCCGACGAGATAGCCCGTAATACGGCGGATACGCTCAAACGGGATTTCCTCAAACGTGCAGTTAAGGTCAACATACTCCCCGTCGAGCTTGATGTCGAGCTTTTGGATTTTTCTGTCGGGATATTTTTTCTGGCTGTGCTCTACATAATAATCGATTTCCTGCTGGGTCATTTCCCCGCCTGTTACATTTACTTCTACCATAATATATCTTTCTCCTTTCTGATTTTACGGTGCGCACGGTTAAAAGCGCCGTTCGCGCTGGTCATAACAACTATATCTTGGGTGAGTAGCTCTATTATATACCTACATTTTGTGTTTTTCAACTGTTTCCTGAAAAAAATTTCAAAAACACATAATTACAAAGGCAGCTTTGCGCTTAAAATGAGAAAAACCCGGAAATGCACCCGGATAATTGTTGTATAAAAATTCAAGGCCGCGCGGCCGTCCACAGGGCGTTTAAATGCTTCTAACTGAAAACTTACAGCGGAAAGTTGACGCGCTTTGCGGCGTATGGTATAAATAAGACAGAAAAGACCGGAGAACCAACACAGGCGGCAGGAAAAAGGGGAAGAAAAAATGGACGAGGGCTGGAACCCATGGCACGGCTGCCATAAGCTAAGTGACGGCTGCAAAAATTGTTATGTATACAGGCGCGACAGCAGCTATGGAAAGGACAGTTCCGTAGTTTTAAAGACGAAGGATTTCGACCTTCCTATCCAAAGGCTTAAAAACGGGGAATACCGGCTGAAAACGGATAAAACGGTTTTTACCTGCTTTACCTCTGACTTTTTTATTGAGGAAGCCGACGCATGGCGCCGCGCGGCATGGGATATGATGAAAGAACGCAGCGACCTTTCTTTCCTGTTTATCACCAAACGTATCGATAGGTTTTTTGTAGGGCTTCCGCCGGATTGGGGGCAGGGGTACGATAATGTGGCGGTTTGCTGTACGGCGGAAAACCAGAATATGGCGGATTTCCGGATTCCAATTTTTAAGAAGCTGCCGATTAAGCATAAATCAATCGTATGTGAGCCGCTTTTGGAAGAAATCGATTTATCCCCGCATCTTGGAAAATGGTGCGAGAGTGTCATAGCGGGCGGCGAATCAGGCGCGAACGCCCGCGTTTGTGATTTTGACTGGATTTTAAAGCTGCGGGGTCAGTGTGTAAAAAAGAACGTTTCGTTCCGGTTTAAGCAAACGGGCTTAAACTTTGTTAAGGGCGGCAGGCGTTATCAGATAGCAAGAAAATACCAGCACGCCCAGGCCAGGAAAGCGGGCGTCGATTTTAACAGGAAATAAGGGGGAGAGAGTATGCCGAGAAATCCGAACCAGAAATTAAAGCTGCTGTATCTGCTCAAAATTCTGCAGGAGCGTACAGACGACGAACACGCAATAACACTCGCGCAGATATTGGAAGCCTTGTCGGGCTATGGCATTACAGCCGAGCGCAAAAGCATATACGACGATTTGGAGGCGCTGCGCGTATACGGCGTTGACGTCGAGATGCGAAAGGAAAAGAACTACGAGTATTACATTGCAAACCGCTCCTTCGAGCTGCCGGAGCTAAAGCTCCTGGTAGACGCGGTACAGTCGTCAAAATTTATTACGCACAAGAAGTCGAACGAGTTGATTAAAAAGGTAGAAGGCCTCGCAAGCGTACATCAGGCGCGGCAGCTGCAAAGGCAGGTATTTGTTCAAAACCGTGTCAAGACGATGAACGAAAGCATCTATTACAATGTAGACAAAATCCACAACGCAATTTCCCAAGGTGTAAAGGTAAGCTTCCTGTATTTTGAATGGGCGGTTTCGTTTACGACGAAGGAGCGCATAAAAAAACGCCCGAAGCGCGGCGGGGAACGCTATGCAATCAGTCCATGGGCGCTTACCTGGGACGATGAAAACTACTATATGATAGGCTACGACTCCGAGAGCAAAAAAATCAAGCATTACCGGGTGGATAAAATGCAGTCTATTGAGCTGACGGATGAAAAGCGCGATGGGCAGCGTGTGTTCCAGAAATTCGACATGGCGCAGTACAGCAAAATGACGTTCGGCATGTACGGCGGTGATGAGGAAGAGGTAAAGCTTCGCTTCCATAATAATCTTATCGGCGTGGTGGTTGACCGGTTCGGGAAGGACGTGTTCCTTTCCCAGGACGGAAACGACGGCTTTACCATCAGCGTGAAGGTCATGGCAAGCCCGCAGTTTTTCGCGTGGGTGTTCGGGCTGGGGGAAGACGTACAGATTTTATCCCCGCCGGGCGTCGTCAAGCAGTTTAAAAAGCACGCAAAGAAGGTCATGAAGCAATATAAAGACAAATAAGCCTCCGGGTCCCCCCGCGAGACCTTTTTATCGTACAGCAGGAACAGTATGATAAAACAAAAGGAGGGGACAGCCATGCTGGAAGCTTGTCTTTGCATTTTCGTCCTCAAAGCGGTGGACGAGATATTAAAAATGATGAAAAAACGCACGCGCAGAAAGCAGCCTGCCAGGCGGAGGGCGTAATCGCGCTTGAAATGGAGAAACACATATGGGCGATAAAACGGGAAAAACAGGAGAGAATAACAAAACGGACCTTTTAAAAATCCCCGGCGTCGGGCAGAATATGAAAGAGCACCTGCTTGCGCTTGGCTATACATGCGTGGAAGACTTAAAGGGAGAAAACCCGCTTGATATGTATGAGCGCGACCGTATCCGTTCAGGCGGGCCGCTTGACAGCTGCGTGCTTTACGTTTACCGCTGCGCCGTGTATTTTGCGCAGACGCCGCAGCCGGATATGGAAAAGCTCAAGTGGTGGTACTGGAAGGACAGAGCCCTGGGAGATGAAACGATTTGATAACCTTTGAGGATGTAAAGAACAGCCCGACAATCCGAACCTATATAGAGAAAGCCGACGAGTCTCTGATTGCGCTCGGATACACGGAACACAGCTATGCGCACGTAACAAAGGTGTCGCAGACAGCGAAATATATACTGCTTACGATGGGGTACACGCAGCGGGAAGCGGAGCTTGCCCAAATAGCGGGCTATCTGCACGATATTGGCAATATCGTCAACCGCGTCGACCACGCACAGAGCGGGGCGGTGATGGCGTTTCGCATCCTCGACAACATGGATGCAAGCCCGCAGGATATCGCGACCATCATTACGGCAATCGGCAACCACGACGAGGGGACGGCTTATCCGGTCAACCCGATAGCGGCGGCGCTGATTCTGGCCGATAAGAGCGACGTGCGCCGTTCCCGCGTGCGCAACAACGATATTACGACCTTTGACATCCACGACAGGGTGAATTATTCTGTCGTGAAGTCACGCCTGAGCATCAATGAGGAGCATACGGTCGTGGAGCTTTGCCTTTCCATCGATACAGAGGTTTGTTCCGTCATGGATTACTTCGAAATTTTTCTCGGCCGTATGATTTTATGCCGCAAGGCTGCGCAGCGGCTTGATTTAAAGTTCCGTCTCGTTATCAACGGGCAGCAGCTCCTGTAACGGCGGGATAACATTAAGGTGTTAATAAATGAGCGGACAAAAACGCCCATCCATAAATATGGGGCCAATCGTGATGGACTGCGTTACCGGTCAGGCCGGGAATTATCGCGGTTCTGCAGCCGGCTTCTGGGCCGGGAGCTGACGCACCCGGCGCAAAACGGGACGGCGGCGGTCATTTCGCCCGGCGGCAGGGCACTGGCGTTTCAGGAGACGGATACATAGGTGCCGCCTGTCTGGCCTTGGCAGGCCGGTAAGCTGGGGCGGATGCTGGACTTTGATTTAATAGCCGACGATTTGGATGAAGCAGCCAAGTATGCCATTACCTGCGGCGCACGGCTCGCGGAGGAAAAGTTCTTTGATGACTCACGCACATTGTTTGACCCCGCGGGGCGTCCGTTCTGCACCAATACGTTCCATGCCTGATGGAAATAAAACCACGCCCGGCTTCATTAAGAAACCGGGCGTGGCTTGTTGTTGGATATTATACCGCTTTCCACAGCAGGCGGTTATTGTCAAATACTGCGTCAACACGCCCTTTTTCGCTTAAATAAGCAAGGTACGAGCGTACTGTGCTGCCAACGAGCGCATACTGGCTGAAATCGAGCGTCAGGCCGAACATGTCGAACAATCCCTTTAAAATATCCTCAAATATCATCGGTGTTCTGCAAAGCTCTGTAATTTGCTCCAGCGCCTCTTCTGTTTTGCGGATGTTCAGCCGCGCAAGCGGGGCGATGTCTTCTGTTGCCTGCGCATGGGAAGGGACGAAGCATTCCGCCCGCATTTCCTCTACCATATGCAGGGTAGAGAGATATGCCTCCACATCGTACACAAAGGGCAGGCGGTATTTCTGCAGCGTGCTTTCACTCGCGAGGCAGTCCGCCAGGAAAACCACGCCGTCCGGCGTGCGGAAGCCCGTCATCGCAAAGAAATGGCCCGGTAAATCGATGATTTCCAGCTCTTTGGGAAAATACGGGTCAGAAAACGGCAGGACATTGCTTTCCTGCGCCATCAAGAATTTGGAACGCAGCGCTTTCGGCGGATATCCGCCGTAGAGGAACGACGGCTCCAGTACGGGGAACTGCGTGAACGCCGCCTCGATGCCGTGTGAGAAAATTTTGCAGCCCGTTCTCTGCTGAAGCAGGTGGTTGCCGCCGATATGGTCGGCGTTTGAGTGCGTGTTTACAACGCAGGAGAGCGTAAGCCCCTCTCCCTCGATAATACGCAGCGCTTTTTTACCGGCTTCCTTGTCGTTGCCGCTGTCTATGAGAACAGCTTCTCCCTCGCCTTTAACGTAAACCCCCATTTTTGCGGGACATTCAATATAATAGGTGTTTCCTGCCGCCTGAACCAGTTCATACATGTTATATTTCCTCCGTTTGGTTAATATCCGCAATGAAGTAAAGCCGCCTTTATGGCGGCTTACGCTTATGCGATGATAAGTTCCATCGGCTGAAACCTGATGCCGTCGCGCTCTGTTTCGGCCGACACCCCGCAAAAACCCATTGCGCGGTAGGCCGGCACAGCCGACAGGTCGGCGTTGACGGAAAGCCCGGTGTTTCCAGCTTTGCGGCATTCCTGTGCGGCCCTTTGTACGAGTGCGCCGGCGATTCCCTGCCGGTGATAACTGCCGTCTGTAAACAGAAGGTTGATGTGCCCGCCGCGCGCCAGCGCGAGCACGCCCAAAAGCGAAGTACCGCCATACGCGCCGAACAGGCGCATACCGTGCTTTTGCATTTGCTCTTTAACATTATCCTCCGTAATAAAGGAAAGAAAGGTTTTAACCCCTTTTTCCTCATAAGACGGCGCGTTATATTCCATGAACACGCGCCGAACCAATGCCGCAGCCTGCGGAATATCCTCTATCTCCAGTTCCCTGAGCTGCGGCTTGATTTGGCTCATTCTTTTTTGAGCAGCGCGTACATGCAGGAATCAAAAATTTCGCCGTTTTTGCAGACGCTGTCCTTCATAATGCCTTCAAGCGTAAAGCCAGCCTTCTGCAGCACTTTGCGGGACGCCGCGTTATGCGCGAAAGGCTCCGCGTAAATGCGCACAATATCAAACTTTTCAAACGCCTCGGCGCAGATTTGCCTGACGGCGGCGCTCATGACGCCCTTACCCCAAAACGGCTCGCCCAGCCAGTAGCCAAGCTCCGCTGATTTGCGCGCCACGTCGCCTTGGACAAATATGCCGACGCTGCCGACTGCCTCGCCGTTTATGACGATAGCGCGGCACAAATCCTTTTCCTCGCTGCTGTGCGCGCATTCCCTGACATACAGCGCCGCGTCCGCGAGCGTGTAAGGGTGGGGAAATACATCGCGCAGGTTGTCGGATATTTTTTTATTATCCGCGTACTTTAAAACACTGCGCGCGTCGTTTTCTTCCCATTTTCTTAAAGTGAATTCCATAAGTTTGCCTCCTTGCATAGTCATAACCTTCCTATTTTAAACATAACACACAGATAGCGCAAAAGCAATAGGATTTGCTGTGGTCCTGAAAACATTTTCTTCCTTGCGTTTTGTATGGAACGTGTTCAAAACCATTGAACGGCAAATGGAATGAAACTCAGCAAAAATAAACCCGCCGCAGAAGCCCGCGGCGGGTTATTTGTATCATAAGGCGAATCAGTTTGTGACGGTCTGCTCGGTTTCCTTATCGAAGATATGAATCTTGGAAAGGTCAAGCGCAACCTTGATGGTATCGCCCGGCTTTGCTTTGGAATACGGCTCGACACGCGCGGTAATCGGGATGCCCGCGATGCTCAGGTAGAGGTAAATCTCCGCACCCATCAGCTCGGTAACGTCGACGTTAGCCTCGATGATGCCGTCGGTCGCCCTCTCCAGGAACTCCGGCTCGTCGTGTACGTTTTCCGGGCGGATGCCGCAAACGACTTCCTTACCGACATAGGAATCGAGATTCGCCGTCTTGTCGGCGGGCAGCTTAATGTCGTATTGATCGAACTTCAGCGAATAGCTGCTGCCGCTCTTCGCGACTGTCGCGTTGATAAAGTTCATCTGGGGGGAACCGATGAAGCCCGCGACAAACTCGTTGCACGGCTTGTCGTACAGGTTCTGCGGGGTATCGACCTGCTGGATGATACCGTCCTTCATAACGACGATTCTGGTACCCATTGTCATAGCTTCTGTCTGGTCATGCGTAACATAAATGAACGTCGTGCCCAGTCTCTGGTGCAGCTTGCTGATTTCCGTCCTCATCTGCGCGCGCAGCTTTGCGTCGAGGTTGGAGAGCGGTTCGTCGAGCAGGAAGACCTTCGGGTCACGGACAATTGCGCGTCCAAGCGCAACACGCTGGCGCTGTCCGCCGGAAAGGGCCTTCGGCTTACGGTCGAGCAGATGCGCGATGTCGAGGATTCTCGCGGCCTCTTCCACTCTGCGGCGCGTTTCCTCCTTCGGGGTCTTGCGCAGCTTCAGGCCAAACGCCATGTTATCATATACTGTCATGTGCGGATACAGCGCGTAGTTCTGGAATACCATCGCGATATCCCTGTCCTTCGGCGCGATATCGTTTGAGAGCACGTCGCCGATATACAGCTCGCCCTTGCTGATATCCTCAAGGCCTGCGATCATACGCAGGGTCGTCGATTTACCACAGCCGGACGGTCCGACAAGGATAATAAACTCCTTGTCCTCAATTTCGAGGTTGAAATCGGATACCGCCGTAACCCCGCCGTCGTAAACCTTGTAGATGTGTCTTAAAGAAACATTTGCCATTACAATACCTCCTGATCCACCCTTACAATCGGGTAAACAATCCACTAAGGGCAGTTTCTACTTCAGATAATAATATAACAGATTTTTGGAGAAGAGGCTACTATTTTTTTCACTAAATATTGAACTTACATTTTATATAAATCCGATATCGCGAAAATTGCGCCCTCTTTTTTTAGGTCAAATTGCCGATAAAAATGCTTTTTCGCTCATTTTCCGTGAGTTCCCTGCATTCACCTTTATGCAATTTACCGTCTAAAACAAGCCCGCCAATCGATTTTCTTTCCAGATAAAGTACGGAAAAACCGCATGCTGCAAACATTTTCTTGACCTGGTGGAATTTCCCTTCACATATCTCGACGCAGGCTGCATCGGGGATTGCGTCATTTTTCCGCCACAGGCGAGCGGGCAGGCAGCTTGTCCCGTCACGGAACACAATACCGCGCGTAAACGCGTCTACAGCCTCCTTAGTCAACGGCTTGTCGAGCCGCGCCTCGTAGAGCTTGTACACTTTTTTGGAGGGGGAAAGCATCTGGTGCGCAAAATCGCCGTCGTCTGTGATAATCAAAAGCCCCTCCGTGTCCTTGTCGAGCCTTCCTGCCGGGAACAGCCCCTTGCGCCTATATGCCTCCGGCACAAGGTCGATTACTGTTTTCGCGCGATGGTCGCGCGCGGCGCTTAAAACCCCCGCCGGCTTGTTCATCATCAGGTAAATATGCCGCTTAAAATTTAGTATTTTGCCGCAGAACTCTATTTTATCCTGCTCTCCGTGGATTTTTTTGTCGCTTTCAAGGCAGGCTTCGCCGTTTATTTTTACAAGGCCCTTTTTAATAAGCGCCTTAACCTCGCTCCTGCTCATGCCGGTCTGCGATGAAAGCAGCCTGTCGAGCCTTTGAAGCTCCAATCAATCACCTCATTTTTTATCTGGTTTTACAAAGCCATGCATAAACCCGTCGAGCTGTGTGCTGCAAATATCGCCTCCGATGACCTTATCCTCATAAATCAGCAGGTTTGCCCGCACGTTATCCCCGCCGCCTGGGTAATTCGTAATACGGTAGCCGATGCGTTTGCAGCTTTTGCCCTTGTATTTTTCCAGGTCGAGCCCCTGGCCGCGCTGGATTTCATTATAGTTTTCATAGACCTTATTGAATTTCTGCGGGATGAGCACCTGGTCTATTTCTACCGGCTCGCTCTCGGCCTCCCAGCCAAACTGCTTTAAAAATGCGATGCGCTCCCTGTTGTCCGATGCCAAAAGGCTGTACGGCCCGGTGGATGCGACCGCTGTGTCCGGCGTTTTGGAGCAGGCTGCGGCCCTGATAACAATCAGCAGCACGAGCGCCAGTATGGCGCCCGCCGTTATGATGGTGCGTTTCGATATTTTCTTTGCCACAAACACGCGCGTTCCCCCCAAATACGTCCCGCTGCGGGACTAAAAGAGCTTTATCTCTTCCATTTTATGAGGGAACGGCTTCTGATTATGCCTCTGTAAACAAAAACGGACGCAATCCATCCACCGTATCGGACAGCTTACAAGCGCCAAGGCTTTTTATTTCCTCCATATCGCCGTAGCCGTAGCTCACAGCGATAAAGTCGCAGCCGGCCTCTATCGCGCCGCGGGCATCAAATGCCGTGTCCCCGATAAGAACCATCTCCTTTGTGATTTGACAGCCGAGCAGCCCCGCCGCGTACCTTATCACCTCCGCCTTCTCCTTGCGGCTGCCGTCCAGGTTTGAGCCGCAGACGAGGTCAAAATATTGCCGGATGTCCAGATAATCGAGCACATCCTTGGCAAACTCGTCGAATTTCGACGTCGTGACGATTACCTTCGCGCCGGATTCCTTCAAATCCCCGAGCAGGCTGTCCATTCCTTCGTATAAATGGTTCTTGAACGTGCCGTCCCTGCTGTAAGCCTCCCTGTAGCGGACGAGGGCTTCCTGCGCCTGCGTTTCCGTCATGCCGCAAAGCCGCTGGAACGTGCTTAAAAGCGGAGGGCCGATGTACTGGCTGCGGTCGCTTAAATCGGGGATTGGCGCGCCCATTTCGCCGAGCGCCGCGACGATGCCGTCATGTACGCCCTGTGCGCTGTCGCTCAATGTGCCGTCCAGGTCAAACATGACCGTTTGGTATCTGCATTTCATAGAAAGTACCTCCTCCCGTGCCGTGAAAGGCTATTTCTGAATGAATTTTTCATTTGCTTTTTTCTGGAAGCTTTCTAATTTGACGCTCACGCGCTCATGCGTACCGCGCATAATCTCACCCGCGTCATCGCAGACCGTCAAAGAAAAGCTGAATTTGCGCCCATCTATGCCTGTTAACACGGCCTTCGCGCGGACGTGTCCGCCCACAGGGGTGGGGCTTGTGTGCTCGACGCATAGCATAGTGCCCACAGTCGTGCAGCCGTCGTCCACATATTCCTGCGCGAGGGCCGCCGCCGCGTTTTCACAAAGCGCCGCCGCCATGGGCGTCGCATACACCCTGAGGCTCCCGCTGCCGACCGCGTCGGCGAGCATTTCACGCGTTACTGTCGTTTCCTTTATCATTTCCGTTTTGCTGCTGCTTTTCATACTGAATTTCCCTTCCAACGAATTTATTTTAGCCGGAACATTGAAATAACTCCGTCCGGATGCTATACTAAAGGACAGCGTTTTTATACCGGACGCCGCGCATGGTGCGGTGTATTGCTCAAATTATAAAACAGACGATGGAATTGTACAAGTTTTTTTAGAAAAAGGTGATCGCTTGACCGGAGCTTCGTCCACTCAAACCAGCGGCAAGACAGGCGGGCGAATCCATACCATGGACGAAGTGCGCGGCCTGTGCGTCGTCCTGATGGTGATTTACCACGCCTTTTATACGACAGGGTATCTCTTCGGCTTTTCGGTTGGCCGGGACTTTATTTCTTTTTTTTCCCCAGCCGAGCCGTTTATCGCGTCGGTTTTTATCCTGATTTCAGGCATCTCGAGCAACTTGAGCCGCTCCAACGTCAAGCGCGGCGCAAAGCTGCTGCTCGTTGCGGCCGCCGTCACGCTCGTGACCGTTTTTATCACGCCGCAGGGCGCGATTTATTTCGGCATCCTGCATTTTTTATCTATTGCGATGCTTCTCTTCGGCCTTTTGCAAAAGGCAATGGGGAAAATCCCGCTCGGTTTAGGGCTTGCCGCCTGCGCGGTTTTGTATTTTATTACCTATGGGATACCGCAGGGCTTTCTGGGAATACCCGGCTTGCTTGGCGTTTCGCTGCCGAATGAGCTTTACCAGACGGAGTTCCTTTTTTTTCTCGGATTTAAAAGCCCGCACTTTTTTTCCGCCGACTATTTCCCTCTGCTGCCCCATATTTTTACGTTCCTTTTCGGAACGTTCCTGGGCAGGCTCGCGCTTAGCGGGCGGTTCCCAAGGGCTCTCTATAAAAAAAGGGTGCCGCCGCTTTCCTTTATCGGCAGGCACGCTTTAATCATCTATATCCTTCATCAGCCCGTCATCTACGGGGCGTGTTTGCTTGTTTCGCTGTTTGTCAAATAATTCTTCTTTTTGGAAAGGAAGCTTTCATATGAAATTAGGTATTGTGGGCCTGCCGAACGTGGGCAAAAGCACGCTTTTTAACGCCATTACGAACGCCGGTGCGCAGTCTGCGAACTATCCGTTCTGCACGATTGAGCCGAACGTCGGCGTGGTTGCCGTCCCGGACAAGCGTCTTGACCGGCTTGCCGAAATGTACGACCCGGATAAATACACGCCCGCGACGATTGAGTTCGTTGACATCGCGGGGCTTGTCAAGGGCGCGTCCAAGGGCGAGGGGCTCGGCAACAAGTTCCTTGCGAATATTCGAGAGGTCGACGCCATCGTGCATGTCGTGCGCTGCTTTGAAAACGACGACATCATCCATGTGGAGGGAAGCATCGACCCGAAGCGCGATATCGAGACAATCAACCTGGAGCTGGTGCTGTCCGATGTGGAAATGCTCGAACGCCGCATTGACAAAACGCAGAAGCTCATTAAGGCAGACAAAAAATATCAAGCCGAGCTCGATTTCTTCAAGCGCGTGCTCGATACGCTCAATGAGGGGAAATCCGCCCGCACGGTTTCCTGTACGGAAGAGGAAAAGGAACTGCTTGCAGGCGTTGCCCTGCTTACTAATAAGCCGGTTATTTACGCGGCCAATATGAGCGACGGCGATTTCTCCGAGGGGATTGCCTCCAACCAATATTTCTTACAGGTCAGTGAAATTGCCAAGAGCGAGGGCGCGGCCGTGCTCCCCATCTGCGCGGGGCTCGAGGCGGAAATCGCCGATATGGACAAGGAAGAAAAGGAAATGTTCCTTGCCGACATGGGCCTTGCCCAGTCGGGGCTTGACCGCTTAATCAACGAATGCTACAGCCTTTTGGGGCTGATTTCCTACCTGACCGCCGGTAAGCAGGAGGTGCGCGCCTGGACGATTAAAGAGGGCACGAAGGCGCCGCAGGCGGCAGGGAAAATCCATACCGACTTTGAGCGCGGTTTTATCCGTGCGGAGGTCATAGCATACGATGACCTCATGGCGTGCGGTTCCATGGCCGCGGCAAAGGAAAAAGGGCTTGTCAGGAGCGAGGGCAAGGATTACGTCATGCGCGATGGCGACGTCGTGCTGTTCCGCTTTAATGTATAATCAGCAGTAAAAAAGGGAGCCGCACAAAAAATGCGGCTCCCTTTTTATGTTCAAAGAATCGGCCACTGGATATGCCAGTGGAGAAAATAAGCTACAGGAAAAAAGGAGTTCCCGGTAGATTAAGAATAAGGCCCGCCGCCCTAACCCAAATTCCCAGGGCGGCCTGATTGGCAACTTAATAGGGCGGTGCTGTAAGGATAAGCCGCCTATTAAAAAATCCAGGCAAAAAAAACAACCACCCTACTGGGTGGAAGCTTTTTTAAAGTGTTGGCATCTCCCTATTTTCCCAGGCCGTCGCCAGCCAAGTATCTTCGGCACTACTGAGCTTAACTTCCGTGTTCGGGATGGGAACGGGTGGACCCTCAGCGCCATTAACACCAACTAAAAATGCTGCAGTGTTTCGACTGCTCCGCTATTATATCATCCCAAAAATCAAAATGCAACCCTTTTTTTAAATTTTTTTTACAATTTCTTCATAAAGGCAAAAAACGCCTGGTTTTGTTCTTTTTTTCACAAAACCTGTTCATCTGCGGGCCGGTTCATACATAAATATGCGCGGCTTTTCTGCTTTGTTTGACTTGGGCGGGAAAAAATTGTAGAATATATAGGTTAACAGGCAATTGGCCCTATTCCCATAAATCATACTTTCATATTATAGAAGGTGCCACTATGGATATAACGGAAAGATATGCGCTTTTGCTGTCGGCCCTTTCCATCTATCAGGGTGTATTGAACCGCAGCGTTCCGAAGGCGTATTACAGGCTGCTGTGCTGCCATAACGCTCCGCCTGCGGAATTTTTGGAGGCGTGGGGCGCGTTCGCTTCCCTTCTTTATGCGCGCGGCTATGGGGAAAACCTGTGCGGCTGTATCACGAAGGCCGCCCTTTACGATGAAAACTGCTTTTCTAAAGCGGCCGCAAAGAAACAGGAGAATACCTTGGGTACGGAGCTCCTCCGTGCGGCGCGCCGCGACCTTGATTCCCTGACCGGCGCGGGCATGCTTACCCCGGAGGACATCCTTTCCGGCTACCGCTTCCGGGAGGAAATCCGCGATATCGCCACGACCCTGCCGCGCTGGCGTACAGGGCAGCCGGTCAAAGAGCTTCGGGATAAGGAGGTGCGGATTGAAAATGCTGCGCGCTTCTACCGGCAAAACGGCTGCGGCATTTTTGCGCGCTGGCGTACCTTTATCTGGCGGGACGGCGGCGTCAAGCCCGTGCATCATCCCGACCCGATTTCACTTGACGACCTAAAGGGCTACGAGTACCAAAGAAACCTGGTGCTTAACAATACGCTCGCGTTCCTGAATGGAAAAAGCGCAAACAACTGCCTGCTTTACGGCGATAAGGGGACGGGAAAATCCTCGACGGTCAAGGCGATTGTCAACCGTTACGGAAACGAGGGCCTGCGCATTGTCGAGATGCCGAAGGAATGTATCGGGGATTTCCCGCTGCTGGTCGATAAAATCGCGGCCGTACCAATGAAATTCATCATCTACATAGACGATTTGACCTTCCAGAAGCAGGACGACCGTTACGCCTCTCTGAAGGCGGTGCTTGAGGGCGGCCTTGCAGCCCGTCCAAAAAACGCGCTGATTTATGCAACGTCTAACCGCCGCCATTTGATTCAGGAGAATTTCTCCGACCGCGAGGGCGACGACATGCACCGCAACGATACCATACAGGAAAGCCTTTCATTAGCTGACCGGTTTGGCCTTTCGGTCAATTTCTCGGTGCCCGATAAAAAAAGCTATTTGGAAATCGTAAAGGAAATGGCTAAGCAAAGCGGCCTTCACACCGACGAGAGCGAGCTGCTTTCCGCCGCGGAGCGCTGGGCGCTTGAGCGGGGCGGGCGCTCCCCGCGCTGCGCGCGCCAGTTTATCGATTCCTGCTTTACTGAAAACGACAATACGGAGGTAGATTCCCATGTTTAAAAAATCAGCTTGTATCCTTGCCGCGCTTTGCCTGCTCCTGACGTTTGCTTCCTGCGGCGCAGACCCGCAGACAAGCGAGTTCCCCGTACAAATCAGCCACTATACGGTTCAAAACGAGCCGCAGAAGGCCGTTGTGCTTTCCGACAACGCGGCGGATATTATCTCTGCCTGCGGCTATTCTCTTAAGCTGACGGCGCGTTCCGAGGAATGCATCCAGAAGGGCTTCGATTCCCTTCCATCCGTCGGGCCGAAAAACGCGCCTGACGCGGAAGCTATGATCAACATGGGGCCGGACATCGTCTTTGCGGACGAAACACTGCCTGCCGAAACGCTCTCAAAGCTTGAGCAGGCGGACATTACGGTTCTGCGCTTCGTTTCCGCACGTTCGCGCGATGATTTGGAGCTAATGTACCAGAATATCGGCCGCGTGCTCGGCGGTAATATTACCGGTAAAAAAGCGGGGCAGCAGGCCGCGCAGGATTTCTTTTCGGCGCTTGATGACAACATGCGGAAAATTCCGGACAGCAACGTGGTATATACCGCCTGCTACCTGTTTGATATAAAGGGCGCCGCCGTGACTGGCGACATGTTTGCAAACGAGCTGTTTACAGACGCGGGCGCTGTCAACGTTGCGTCCGATCTCTCGGGCGGATATCTCGACTTTGAGGTGCTGCGCAACCAGAACCCCCAGTTTATCTTCTGTGCGCAGGGCGTTGCGGAGCAAATGAAAAAAGACGCAAATTACAGCAAGCTGAGCGCCGTAAGCAAGGGCAGGGTAGTGGAAATTCCAGCCGAGCTGATGCAGCGCCAGGGACAGAGTGCGCTTGAGGCGGTTGCGCAGATAACGGCGGCAATCTACCCGTCCCTGTCCGGCTCAGGCCAAAATCAGAAGAGCGTTGCCGACCAGTACGGTATTAAAATAAAGGGGCTTACCCTGAAGCTTGAAGACGGCGCGGACAACGAAGCCGACGACCAGGACGGCAAAAGGGATGCGGTGCTCGCCGTGCAAAAGCGTCTCGACGACTTGAATTTTTGGCCCCTGGATGAAATTACCGGCTATTACGGCGAAACGACCCAGGCTGTCGTCAAGGAATTCCAGAACGCAAACGGGATTACAGACGCCTCCGGTACCTGCGACGAGAAAACGCTGACTATCCTCTTCTCCCAAAGCGCAATCGAGCGCCCAACACCTGCGAGGGAAAAGGCGACGGAGCCGGCAGCCACGGCGGCGCAGCCGGCTGCATAGGCGTAGCATTTAAAGCAAAAAGGGATGCCTTTTGGCGTCCCTTTGTCATTATCAGTGTAAAATGAAAGGCGGCAGCAAATGGAAAACAGCCCATACAAACAGTGCCAGGTATATAAGAAGTGCAGCGGATGCCAGCTGCAGAATATGGATTATGAAAGTCAGCTTAGATGGAAGCAGGGGCTCGTAAACCGCCTGCTCTCCTCCTTCTGCCGCGTCAATCCCATCATTGGGATGAAAGCCCCCGTCCATTACCGCAACAAGGCGCAGGCCGTGCTGCGTACGGTTAAGGGCGGGAAGCTTGTGTCGGGCGTTTACCAGTCAAAGACAAACGGCGTCGTTTCCACAGATACCTGTATGCTCAACACGGAAAAAGCGAATGAAATCATAGCTTCGGTGCGCGCGCTGCTCAAATCCTTTAAGCTAAGGCCCTACAACCCCTATGACGGCAGCGGCTTTTTCAAGCATGTGCTCGTGCGGCAGGGCTTTCAGAGCGGGGAAATCATGGTCGTGCTCGTTACAAGCACCATAACGTTCCCAGCAAAAAACAATTTTGTAAAGGCGCTTTTGAAGGAGCATCCGGACATTACGACAATCGTGCTCAACGTGAACGACCATCCGTATAAAATGATGCTTGGGCCGGCGGAGAAAACGCTTTATGGTAAAGGCTATATTACAGATACCCTTTGCGGAAGGACATTTAAGATATCGCCGCGGTCATTCTACCAGGTCAATCCCGTCCAGACGGAGCTTCTTTATAACAAGGCGGTTGAAATGGCGCGCCTTACCGGAAAAGAAATCGTAATCGACGCGTACTGCGGCGTTGGGACCATCGGCATTTATTGCAGCGCGTTTGTAAAACAGGTAATCGGCGCGGAGCTGAACCGAGACGCCGTGCGCGACGCAATTGAAAACGCAAAGCAAAACCAGATTAAAAATATCTACTTCCATTGCAGGGACGCGGGAGAGTTCATGCAGGAGCTGAAAAGCTCGGGCGAGCAGATTGACGTCGTATTTACCGACCCGCCGCGCAGCGGGTGCAGCATGGAGTTTTTAAACGCGCTCACAGCCCTGCGCCCCGCGCGTATCGTATATATTTCCTGCAACCCGCAGACACAGCAGCGCGACCTGCGCTTTTTAACGCAGAACGGCTATGCGGTCAAAGAAATCCAGCCGGTCGATATGTTCCCGCATACGAATCATGTGGAGTGTGTCGCGTCGCTTGAAAGTAATGGACAAAAAACTCCCCATCGTGATGGAGTATAACGCGGATTGCACGGGGGAGAAGTTCCGCGAAATCGCGCGCGCCATGGGCGTTCCAAACGTCAATTCCATGACACAGGAGGAGTACCGCAAAGCGGCGGTCGAAGCGGTGAGAAGGCTCTCTGCCGACGTAGGCATCCCCGCAAAGCTGGAGGCGCTCAGGGAAGTGGACCATCCCTTCCTTGCGCAGTCGGCCTATGACGACGCGTGCCAGCCCGGCAACCCGAAGGACACGAGCGTGGAGGACTTGAAGGAGCTTTTCCGCAGGCTGATGTGATCAGATTATTTGATAAGTTTAAATTAAAAGCCGTCCGGCAGCGCCGGGCGGCTTTTATTCTGGTTTGCCCAAAAAGTTAGAAATTTTATATTATGACAAAAACGATTTCAATTTGACAATTTTTATAAACGAGATAATATAATAGTGAAGCAAATTCACAATTAACAGGAGGGGAACATGGAAGAAGTACATTGGAAAGACGAAATTATCGAATGCCTAAAGGAGTTAGGTGGAATCGGCTCTTTAGACCAGATTCTTGAAAGGGTCATTGCACGCGGACGTGTAAAGGTAGGAAGCAGGACTCCCAAAAAAACAATTAGCCAAACCTTACAAATACATTCCTTAAGTACCCGTTATGGGACGGATCATACATTTTATTCCGTGTACGGAGTGAATAGTAAAAAGGGTATTTGGGGATTGGTGGATTTTACGCTCGACAATATCGGCGTTGATCTCACGGAGGATGACTGCGGCTATCCTGAAGGCAGGGGGAGTCTTCGCCAGCATATTGCCCGGGAGCGAAATTCTACATTGAGCAAAAAAGCAAAAGAAAAATACAAGCGTGAGCATGGCAGGATTTTTTGCGAGGTTTGCGGATTTGATTTTGAACAGGTATACGGTGAGCTTGGAAAAGACTATATTGAAGCGCATCACATCAAGCCTATATCTGCAATGATGGAGGGAGAAAAAACAAAAATCGAGGATCTGGTTATGGTTTGTTCCAACTGCCATAGGATGCTCCATCGAAAACGCCCGTGGATTTCAAAAGAGAAGCTTACAGAGCTAATCCGCCAATCATAATTTTTAAAAACAGGAGGCCGTCTCTTTGAATGATATTACTTGTTTTGATTTTGTGATTTCATGCCCATCCGACATAAAAAGTGAATTAGCTGTTGTCAAAAAGGCAATCGACGAGTTCAACGAAGACACAGGAAGCTTTTTGAACATCCGGATCGATATCCGCCACTGGCTAAAAAGTACATATCCCGAATCCGGGGGAACGCCGCAGGAGCTGATCAACCGGCAGCTGCTCGATGGAGCCGACGCCGTCATTGCTATTTTTGGCAATAAGGTCGGCAGTCCGACAAAAAATTATGACTCCGGAACGATTGAGGAAATCGAAAGAATGATAAAGATGGGCCGTAATGTATTCGTCTACTTTTCGGATAAACCCGTACGGAAAAGCGAGACCGACCCAGAGGAAGAGGCGCGGCTGCGTAAATTCAAAGACACATACAAATACCGGGGCATTTATTTTGAGTATAAATCCAATGCCGAGCTCCGGAAGCTTTTGCGCAGGCATCTAATACTATATTTTAAAGACAAAACACAAAAGACACAGCAGACCGAAGGAATGGAGTATTCGGCAGAATCGAATAAATACCGTTTGCTTACCGCGGAGCAAAAGTCTTTTGGCATTTTGGAAAACTATTTACCGTATAAGGAAGTGGCGCCGATTGTTTCCTATGGCTCCTATAAAGCATGTGAAATCAAATGCGATAAACAGGATATCGTGGTAGAAATCGACGCAACCGACTGTCCGAGCTTTGAAAAACGGGAATTTGTCATGGCTTTGATCAAATACGTTCCGAGTGAAGACTGGACGGCGTTTTGGGAGAACGACTATTCCTTTTCGTTCCGGATAAAAGACGCAGCAGAGATTTCCATAATCCAGCTGGAAATCAAGGATGAACATAAGAATAAAATCGTTGACCGCGGGCTGCGCCTCTCTGACTACGCGCAGGATTTCCAATTTTCTTTTCAAACATTGACGCCCCGCTGCGATGCATGGAAAAACATTTTTGAACTATGCTTTACTGTCTTTTTAAATCCCAAATATATGAAGAAGAAACAGGGCGCGTTTACCATTGAAAATCTCCGGCTGATTCCTCCGCAAAAATGACTTCTGTGCTCTTGAAAAAAGTGTTTTTATTTTAGAACAAAATACTTACAAAATCATAAAAGATTGACATTTTTTTACTTTATGATAATATTATATTGACTGTTTTTTCACAAAAATTATGAATCTCATGGCGAAAAACAAGGAAAATAAAAGGAGTGACCTCCTGTATGGGGCAAGACGCTCTTATAAGGCTGGAAAGCCTGCCGCTATATAAACTGCTTCTGCAAAAAGAGGGGAAAGACCACGCGCCGTCGGAGCTTGTCAAAAAGGCCGTGGCGGCGGCCGCGCCTCTTTTAGAGACGGTGTATGCGAATATGCCGGAATTCACGCTGCACGACGCGAACCACAGCGCGAATGTCGCAGAGCTGATGGGCAAAATAATCCCGGAGGATACGCTGAACGAATTGAACGCGGTTGAGCTGACACTTTTGCTTTTGGCCGCCTACCTGCATGACGTCGGGATGACCGCCTCGCGTGATGAAATTAAGGCAATCATAGAGGAGCATCCCGATTTTCAGGGCAATTCCGAAGAGGCCAAACAAAAGCTTACCGACTATCTCCGCTGCAATCACGTGAAAAGGAGCCATAAGATTATAAAAAACTGGTTCGAAAACGGTTTGATTGTACCGCCGGTCAAATGGGGCGGGGAGCTTTTCATAAGGTTTCTCACCGCAATCTGCGACAGCCACGGCCTGCCGGCAAAAAAACTGAATAATGAAAATGATTTTCCGCGAAACGCGCTTTTTAGCGACGGGCTGCGCGTAAATGTACAATATCTTGCACTTGTTCTGCGTATGGCGGACCTAATGGATTTTGACCCCAGCAGAACGCCGGAAACGCTGTACCACTTTGTAAACCCGCAGAACCCCAAGAGCATTGAGGAATGGAAAAAACATCTTAGCGTCGTTGGACACGACATTAGGCCAACCCATATTGAATACAGCGCATATTGCAGCTCCCCGCAAATCCAGCGCGCGACCCTTGGCTTTCTCCGCGTGATTGAGGAGGAACGTAAGGAAACGCTGGCGCTGTCCAAGCGAATTAACGACGATATCGCCAAAAAGTACCGCTTTGATTTTGAAAACTGTGTTAAAACGGAACAGATTAAATCGGACGGCAGCTATATTTATTCTGATTTTAAATTTGCGCTCGATTACAAGCGGGTTATGGAGCTTTTAATGGGCGAGCGCCTGTACCGCGACCCAAACGTTGCGCTGCGCGAGCTTTTGCAAAACGCGTTCGACACCATCAAGCACCGCGTTTGTGCGGAGGAGCAAAACGGCACGGCGGACGCCTACCGCCCCTGCGTCAAGGTCACGATGAAGGACGGCCTTTTAACGGTGGAGGACAACGGCATGGGGATGGACGAGTATATCCTCACGCGTTACTTTATCAACATAGGCAACAGCTATTATTCAAGCGCGGACTTCCCTTATGATAAAGAAAAGCTCGACGTCACGAGCGAATTCGGCATCGGCATCCTGTCTGTTTTTATGATTGCGCAAAGCGTCACGGTAGAAAGCCTCCGCTTCCCGGAGGATGCGGACGGGTATCTTCCGATTTATGTCGAAATACCTAAGGCGCAAGACTATTTTATCCAGCGCGGCTCCAAACGGAAAAATTACGGCACAAAAATCACGCTTAAATTGAAGGAAAGCATTGAACTGACGGAAGACGAGCTGGTTGAAACAATCAAAACGCTTACGCCGTTTCCCACCTTCCCTATCGACATTACGGCGGGCGGGGTGAGCTGCCGCTTTGAAAAGCCGGAGTATCCTGAATATACTGTACCGCCGTTTCATACCATCGACCTTGACGATGAAAACCTGGAGGGTAAAATTTATATCGGTGGCGTCGTGGAATCAGAAGTTATTGCACAAAAAGGGTTTAGAATTCTATCCCGAATGTCTCAAATGGATCGTTCTCCCCGTTTAGTTAATTTCGATGTTTATCTAAATATTAAGCGGGAATATCTGTTGACCTTGACGCCGGACCGGGCAAACGTATTAGATGATGAAAGGCGTCAACAGTTTATCTTGAAAATCGAGAATATCATTCTGACATGGATGGAACAGCATTTTACTGAAAAATGGGAACAGCTGGAGCGCGACCGGCAGTGTTATAACCTTTATTTTTCAGAGCTGGCTAATCGCGTTATGCAGAAAATTGATGATATGTCCCCGACAAAAACGGAAAGCGCGTTTTTAAAAAAGTGGGTTCCCCTGAATACCTACGATAACAAGGGCTGCCATAGAATTTCTTTTTTTTATGAGCTCGAAGATATCCCATATAAACTGGTACTGGACGAGAAATTTTGTGGCTGGCATGGTGATTACGGGCAGATTGCCCGGGAATTACAAAAGCGCTTTGATAAAGAAATTGTCTTGATTGTCGTCTCGGCTTCTGAACATCCTATCCGAGTGGGGGTTATATCGGCGCTTTTGAACAGGGTTGACTGTAAAATTATCCTGGGAAACGCGTTTGATATAACATTACGCTCCTTCAATGAAAAACAAAAATTTAAGACCTATCCTTTTGAGGAAGAGCGAGAAATACTTTGTCCGGAAATCATGCAAAATTCAAATTTAAACCAAATTCTTTTTACAGTCTCTACTGAAAAACGGGGCTTTTATTCTAGTGAACTTATGATATTTTATAATCGAAACCACAGATTTTTAACCAGTGTGACTGATATAAATTCAGAGAAAGCACTTGATTTATTTATTAGAACAGAAAATATACTGTGGCCTTCAATTGCATATATAAAAGATAATGTTATTGATATATATTCCAACGACCAAATGCTGATAAAAGCTTTAAAAGAACAAATGAATTACAACTTGATTCTCTTCGGCATCTTTCAACGACGCCCGGAATTTCTCGAAAAAATCATCGGAATTTTTAGAACCTTCTGGAAGGAGTTAAAGCAGGCGGGGCTGGTTCCCAAAAATAAGCGCATGCCAAAGCTTACGGCTGACGATTTCCCGTGGTTTTGGAACGCGCCGCCGGATGACTGGAAAAAGTATTTTCTGCACGACAGCCAAGGGGAATAAACAAAAGCCCGCCGTATGGCGGGCTTGTCTTCTGCTCAAATTGTTTTCTTTTTCCCAATCAGGTCGTTCGGCTCCACGCCGAAATATTCGCATATTTTTAAGAACGTTTCCATGTCCATATTCCTGCGGCGTGTTTCATACAAGCCATATGCGGACTTGCTCAATCCCAGGGCTTTACTCAAATCGACTTGCGTGATTCCTCTTTTCAGATTCACCATTTTGCCGCGCAATCATACAATTTGAATGATCCGTCATACAATCTGTATGATTGCATTGACATAATAACATACGAATGTTAACCTTCTGTTACAGTGTAATAACGTATCAATTGGAGGTTAACTATAATGAAATCACTGCTTGAACAGATTTACTTCAGCGAGGTAATTCCGAACACCTCAGCCGTCCCCGACAGCCCGGAATACAATAGACTGACGGAACGGGTGTTTGAAAGGGAGGAGCATTTTCACGAGATACTGGAGGGCGGCGAACGGGTGGCTTTCCAAAATTATATGGACGATATGAGCCAAAGGAACTGCATCAATGAGTACGAAAACTTTGTGAATGGCTTTCGCCTCGGCGTGCGGATTTTGCTGGAGGCGCTGGAACAGGCCAAGTAGCTTTTGTTCCGCGAACGGCCTGGTTCTGTTTTTTTGAAGCCTTCTGCTATTTGCATTTCTTTATAAAACTTTTTATGTAATCTTTTTCAAAAGAGGGGGACCGTTTTGTTGGTTCCCCCCTTTTGCAATCCCTTTTCTGACGGCAGGGAAAACCCCGCCGCAGCTTTCCTCTGTCCCTTTCCAGCCGGGCAGGGGGCTGCGCCCTTGCAATCCCCGTTTTATGTACGGGGTGTAGAAATGATAGTGCGGGACGCATCACCGCCGCGCCTTCGCGCGGAATCCTTCGTGGGAATGGTACCTTGCACGCTTTCAAAAAAGCGGCTTCGTGGGTGTGGTGCTTCATGTGCTTTCTGATGAAGAAACGACGCGATGCGGTATTTTGTGACATTGAGCGTGTGGTGCTGGTACGCCCTCTGGCCGGCTGGAAAACGGCTTATTAACAATTGCGGAAAAAATATCCTTTTGAAGTTGTGAATCGCGGCGCGGGATGATATAATAATAAAATCGGCAGATAACGGCGGGAAACCGCCGTTTCAATAAATCTTTGGAGGAAGAACCCATGTGTAAAAAGAAGTTTTACATCACAACAGCAATCGCTTATACATCACGTAAGCCCCATATCGGCAACAGCTACGAGATTGTTTTGACCGACGCCATCGCGCGGTACAAGCGAATGCAGGGCTGCGACGTTTTCTTCCTGACTGGTACGGACGAGCATGGGCAGAAGATAGAGGACTACGCCAGGGAGGCAGGCGTCTCCCCAAAGGAATACGTTGACGGCGTAGCGGGGGAAATCAGGCGCATCTGCGATTTGCTCAATACCACCTACGACAAATTTATCCGCACGACAGACGATTACCACGAGCGCGCCGTGCAGAAAATATTCAAAAAGCTTTACGAGCAGGGCGACATTTACAAAAGCGAGTACGAGGGCATGTACTGTACCCCGTGCGAAAGCTTCTGGACGCCGTCGCAGCTGAAGGACGGCAAATGCCCCGACTGCGGCAGAGAGGTAAAGGCCGCGAAGGAGGAGGCGTATTTCCTGCGCCTGTCCAAATACCAGGACCGTCTCGAGCGGTTTATCGAGGACAACCCCGACTATATCTACCCCGAAAGCCGCAAGAAGGAAATGGTCAACAACTTCATCAAGCCCGGCCTGCAGGACCTGTGTGTTTCAAGGACGTCCTTCAAATGGGGCATCCCGGTCGATTTCGACCCCGGCCACGTCGTTTATGTCTGGATTGACGCGCTGTCAAACTATATCACGGCGCTCGGCTATGACCCGGACGGCTCCGGAGAGCTTTACAAAAAATACTGGCCGGCCGACGTACACATTATCGGCAAGGACATCCTGCGGTTCCACACCATTTACTGGCCGATTATGCTCATGGCGCTTGGCGAGCCGCTCCCAAAGCAGGTGTTCGGCCATCCGTGGCTGCTGTTCGGCGCGGATAAAATGAGCAAGTCGCGCGGCAACGTCATTTATGCCGACGATTTAATAAAGCTGCTGGGTGTGGACGCGGTGCGCTATTACCTGCTTTCCGAGATGCCCTATACCTCGGACGGCTCTATCACGTACGAAACAATCTTTGAGCGCTTCAATTCCGACCTTGCCAATACGCTGGGCAACCTCGTCAACCGTACGATTGCAATGAGCAACAAATATTTCGGCGGGGAAATCATGCCGCCCGCCTGCAAGGAGCCGGTGGACGGCGAGCTTTCGGGCCTTGCGCTCCAAACCGTGAAGGACGTCGACGATTTGATTGCGCAGTACCGTATCAGCGACGCGCTCGACAAAATCATGAACCTTGCGCGCCGCAGCAACAAATATATCGACGAAACCGCGCCCTGGGTGCTCGCTAAGGACGAAAAGGACAAGGCGCGCCTCGGCACCGTGCTGTATAACCTGCTGGAAAGCATCCGTTTCCTGGCTGTGCTGCTTACCCCGTTTATGCCCGATACGGCAAAGGCAATCCTGGAGCAGATGAACTGCTCCGTTTCCGGCTATGATTCCTTAAGCGCGTTCGGCGCGCTGAAAACCGGCGAACGGGTCGGCACGGCTGCGCCGCTGTTCTCGCGTATTGACGCGAAGAAGCTGCTCGACGAAATCGACGCGCAGAAAAAGGCGGAGGAGCAGCAGGCAAAGAAAAACGAACGGCCTAAAATCGAGGGCCTTGCGCAGATTGGCATAGAGGATTTTATGAAGGTCGAGCTGCGCGCGGCCAAGGTGACGGCGTGCGAGCCGGTCAAAAAGGCAAAGAAGCTTTTAAAGCTGACGCTTGACGACGGCGAGCGCGAGCGCACGGTCGCTTCCGGCATAGCAAAGTTCTATGCGCCGGAGGATTTAACCGGGAAAACGGTCGTGCTCGTTGCAAACCTGAAGCCCGCCGTGCTCTGCGGCGTAGAAAGCGAGGGAATGATTCTCGCTTCCGACTGCGGCGAAGGGGTCAAGGTGCTGTTTTTGGACGATTCCATCCCCGCGGGCAGCAGGATACGCTGATTAAAACGGACACAGGGACGGGCGCGGGTTCATGCGGGGATATTTGTCTTAGCGTTACCGCGCATGGCTTTGGCTCCGTCTGCTTTTCCTGTGAAAAAATAAAAAAAGCTTGGTAAAATGCTGAAAAGAGGGAGAAACCATTCGGTTTCTCCCTCTTTTGCTGGGAAATACACATACTGTCAAGAAAATGTGTCCGTCCCGTCCCGCCCTTTCCGGCAGAAAAAAACAATGCAGCCTGAGGCAAGCATACACGGGAAAAGCAGTACGGCGGAAGCGGCGCCCGTACCAACCGGTTTCCCGCCGCCCTGCGGAGGGTCAGGGACGGCAGGGGTGGAAGGGCGATTTGATGGCTGGGCAGCCGTTTCAGTAAAGGTAACGGTGACGGTCTCTTCTTTTGTAAAGCCGGGCGTCGTTAGGAGCCCGTCCTTGATTTGCCCCGCCAGCTCCGCCGTTCCAAGCAAAACGCTTGCTGCACGGAAGCCTTCGTCGGGATTAAACCGGATGGTAAGCGGCTCGTTTTCCTTTACAACAATTTTTTTGCTGTCCGTCACGGCAAAGGCGCTTTCCGCCCGTTCGACCGAAATACTGCCGCCGCCCGTTACAAGGAACGTAATCCCGTATTGCTTCGGCACGGCAATGGTCAAATCCGTCGAAAAATCCGCCGCCCGCCCCGCTCCCATAAATAGGACAAGGGATACGGCGCATGCTATGGCAAGAAACGCTCGTTTCATGTTAATCTACCCAAAGCGCCGCCGGGCGGCGCCCCTTTCTCTCTTGCTGGACGGGAAGCCCCGCCGCCTGCGTCAGAGGTTTATTTATCCTCCAGAGAGATGCTGTAGTTGATAAAGCCGCTGTAGGTACCCGCTTCCAGCGTTTCAAAGTCCGTTACCTGGATTCTCCTTGTCAGGGTACCCCAGTTGCTGCCCTCCCAGGAAGCAATTTCGTCCCCAATGTTATAGGTGTGCCTGGCCGCGGAATGGTCGGTTTCATAAACCTGGTATTCCGCCTCGTTCAGGTTGCGGGAATCCCACAGGGCGAACTTGTTGTTGACCGTCGGATAGCCCGCGCTTTCGATTTTAACAGACACCTTCTTGCCGTTCGGGACAAACTCCGAATGGTCCTCGAGGTTCATCGAGAAGGTGAGGTCTTGGGCCTCCCTCGATAGGGATACGGTTGCGGGAATCGTCACGGTATAGGAGGGGACAACCTCTTCCGCCGTCTTTGTGAAGCTTACCTTCTGCTGTACGCTGTCGGACGGGGCGTTTTCGTCCACAACCGCGGCAAAGGACGCGGCTGTGCTGCCCGCGCAGAGTACGCCTGCAAGCAGCAGGGATGTAAAAATTCTTGCTCTTTTCATTTGAAATACTCCTTTTTTTCATAACCTTTTGTTTTTCTATTTAAACCCTGTTGGGGAAGGGATAGCTTATGCGTTTGTAACGGTCAGCGTGGTTTTTGTCTGCGCCCCGTTCATTTGTGTTTTGCCGCCAAGCGAATAGGTATCGATTTGAACGGTAAGTTCATGCGTGCCGGAGGAAAACGTGCTGCCGGCAGAAAAACCGCGGATAGCCTTTCCGGGCTCTACAAGCCCTGTCTTGTAGCAGGACGCCCCGTCAATCAGGACGGTAAACGCAAAGTAACAGGGATTGCCCTCTGGATTGAGCAGCGTGAGCGGGATGGAGGATTCACCCGCCTTTATGGTAATATCGGGATAACCGGGGATTTTAATGCCCGGCTGGCCGCTTTCCTCTCCGGTATTGTCCGGCACGGCTGTGTTGTAATCGACCGCGCCCTTCTGAATTTGCATACCGCCGGCGGCCGGCGCACTTTCGTTGCTTTGAAACGGCTGCCATATAATAATTATAGCGGTAATGATAAGCAGGACCGCGCCCAGAATAGACAGGATAAGGACAGCCTGCCGCTTTTTTTCTGTTTTTGTTTCAATCATGGCGCACGCCTCCGTCGTTTTCTGTACAACATCATACTCCCCCGAAGGCTTGCTGTTCTATCATGCTTTGAAAAAATTTCTGTAAAAAATAGGTAAGGGCTTCCGCCACACCTTGGTACAAGCCAGCCGCCGCGATTAAAAAACGAGAACTCTACGGAGCGTTTGTTGCATTTATCTCATGGTGAAGGTATGATTTGAGAGGGAGGTGAAGAAAATGGACTGCGGCAAAGTCGGCGCGCTGATTCAAAGGCTGCGCCGCGAAAATGGTATGACGCAAAAGGCCCTTGCGGATGCGCTGCATATCAGTGACAGGACGGTATCGAAATGGGAACGCGGCGCCGGCTGTCCCGATGTGTCCCTGCTCGGCGGGCTGTCTGCCGTTTTAAAAGTTGATATGGAAAAAATACTCAAGGGCGATTTGGAACAAAACGCCGTGGATGGGGGAAATATGAAAAAAATAAAGTTTTATGTCTGCCCGGATTGTGGGAATATTTTATTTTGTACAGGGGAAAATGAAATTTCCTGCTGCGGCAGGAAGCTGGCTCCTTTGGCGCGGCAGGAGGAGGATTCAGGACACAGCATCCAGGTGGAGGAAATTGAGGATGATTTCTATGTCACATTACAGCATGAAATGAGTAAGCAGCATTACATCACTTTTATAGCGTACGCTTCCTATGACAGGGTGCTTTTTATAAAGCTGTATCCCGAACAGGCCGCACAAGCGCGGTTCCCTAAGATGCACGGCGGCGTACTGTATGCCTGCTGCAATAAACACGGGCTTATAATAAAGGGAAAGATATAAAAAGCACAAGGGCAGGTGTTCTACCTGCCCTTGTGCTTTTCTTTTTTCTTTTGCCTGCGCAGCTCAAACCTTTGCTGCTCTTCAAGCGCGCGCCGCTGTTTTTGGCCGGCGCGCCGCGCTGCCTTTGCCTGCTCCTGCTGGAGCTTTAAGGCCTGCTGCGATTTTGTACCGGCTGCCATTTTACCTGAAAGCTGCCGGTGGATTTCCCTTTGGATACGCTTCGGGTTTTTGCGTATGTCCAAAACAGTACCCGCAGGAACGGGCGGGCTGAATTTCAGCCTCGGCCAGTTTTCAAGGAAATACTCGTATACCTCGGCGTCCGTCGGCTCTTTGCCGAACACGACCCGGCATACCTGCGTATAGCCGTCCTGTGTGCGTTCATACAGCGCAATATAAAACGGGTCCTCAAAAAAAACGGTCAACCTGGCGTTCGTTATGCCCATAATGATTCCTCCCATTAAAAAATACGCAAAGAACGGACAACCCATGGGAGGGCAGGTTACTGGCCGGAAACATTTTCCGGCGCGCGGACTACCAACCGCGCCGTGTTTTTATCCTTGTGCCCTTATATTAGACGCTTTGCGCTTTGATGTCAACACCGGTTTTGCCAGGAAGGATATTCCTGCAGGGGCGGGTTTGACAAAGCAAATCGTGTGCGTTATAATCAGGCCATGCCAAAAGGAAGGTTTGCGTTATGAGACTTTGCATTGTAAATGCTCCTGCAATGGAACCGGCGAAACATTGTACGGGGCTTTACGGATAAGGAATCCTTATCCCGCTTCGCCGGCAAATGGTGTGAAAGGCGGCATGGCACCCCCATGCCCTGCTTTGCTGTACCGTTTGCCGGGGAACGCGCGTTTAAAAGGCCGCGGACGATGCTTCGTCCGCGGCCTTTTTGCGCTGTTTTAAGTGCGGGGGGCAGGCACATGTCTGCCCTTTTTACAGTCTTATTCATTAGGAGTGAACCAAAATGGCACAGGATTTTACTTTTGGAAGCATACCCAAAAAGCTGTTGGCGTTTGCAATGCCCATCTTTTTTGCAAACGTTTTACAGGCTTGCTATAATCTCGCGGATATGGCGGTTGTCGGGCATTTTGTCGGCAGCGCTGGCCTGTCCGCCATCAGCAGCGCCGCTATGCTCTGCTTTATCATCAATTCCATCTGCACAGGCGTCACGATGGGCGGAAGCGTCCTGGTCGCCCAATTTAAAGGGGCGAACAATGGGGAAGCCGTCCGCCAGACGGTGGGAACGCTGTTTTCCGTATCGTTTATCTCGGCCTTGGCCGTCACCGCGGCGGGCTACCTGCTTTACGGCCCTGTTTTGCGCGCGATGAACCTGCCGGTGCAGGCGCTGCCGCACGCGGAGCAGTACATGGCGGTTATCTGCGGCGGCACGGCTTTTGTATTCGGCTACAATGCCGTGTGCTCCGTGCTGCGCGGCTTAGGGGATTCGAACGGCCCGCTCGTGTTTGTGGCAATTGCGTCTGTGCTTAATGTCGGGCTTGATTTCCTGCTTGTGGGAGCATGCTCGATGGGCACGGCAGGCGCCGCGCTTGCGACCGTTTTGTCCCAGGGCGCGTCCTTTGGGATAGCCGTACTTTTTTTCAGGAAGCGCGGGAAAGTTTTTGACTTTCGCCTTAGGAGCTTTCGTATTTATAAAGACAAATGCACCGCGATATTAAAAATCGGCCTGCCCTCCGCTGTTCAAATGGTGGTGCTGAACCTCTCTTACCTGCTTGTCACGGGGATGCTTAACGTCTATGGCGTAACGGTATCCGCGGCGGCGGGGGTCGGCCTTAAAATCAACAGCTTTGCCGTTATGCCCTGCTGGGCGGTCGGCCAGGCGGTCACGACGATGGCGGGGCAGAATATCGGCGCGGGCATGCTCAAACGCGCGGGCAAGTCCTGCACGTCGGGAATTAAAATCAACGTCGCGGTACAGATTGCCGTTACCGCGCTCATTCTTATTTTCGCCCCTCAAATCGTAGCCCTTTTTGACCCCAACCCCGCGGTAATTGAGGAAGGTGTACGCTACCTGCGCATCTGCTGCAACGTAAACTGCGCGTTTTACGCCGTAATGTACACAGTGGATTCGTTCGCGACGGGTACCGGGCACGCCGCTTTTGCGATGTTCAACTCGATTGCCCAGTCGATTTTCATGCGCCTTGGATTAAGCCTGCTTCTCACAGAGGGCTTTGCGCTTGGGCACATGGGGCTGTATTGGGCGGAATGCTTTTCGCCGCTTCTTCCGGCGGCGGCCGGCGTGGTGTTCTTCTGCGGCGGGTTCTGGAAAAAGCGCCTGCCTTCTGGGGAACCGTCTTAATATACGGGCGGCTGTTATTACTGATTATCTCTGCGGCATCTGAAACCCCGCAAGCGCGCGGTTGAGATAGTCGTTAAACGGCTTCATCTGCCTGAAAATCTTAACACAATGCGTAAGGAAGCTCTCCGCGTTCAAAAGCTCCCCGTCCCCGACCGGATATTCTAAATACCAGCTTTTGTGCTTCAGGTACTGCGCCTGCGGATGCTCCTTGTCATAACCTTTCGGAACATTTTTCAAGGCGGTTCCCCGCACACTGAAAAGCGCTCTGAATTCCGCGCCGCTGATGATTTCCTCCCATTCGTCCGGATGGACTGCGATATAATCGCGCACCATGGCGGTTGCGTCCTTGAACATGTCCGCAAAAAGGCCGCCGCCCAGAAAGGATTCCCCGCCGGGTTTTATCATAATGTAATACCCAACGGGAACAGGCAGCTTGCCCTTTGATGAAATATGCGCGCGAAAGGCCGGGTTATAGGGGGATTTGTCGTGACTGAAGCGGGTGTCCCGCACAAGCTTGAACGTCAGCTCTTTCGGATTGTTATGTAAAATACTGCCGTCCGTTTCCCCAATTCTGAAAATCAGTTCCTGAAGCAGCGCTTCAAATTGCTCATTTGCCTTACGGTATTCCGCTTTGTGGGCATGGTACCACTCACGGTTATTGTTTTCACGCAATTCGGTTAGATATGTTAATATAGCCGAGGTATCCATATATCAGCCCTCCCGCGGATTTGTTACGGCCGAGAACGCGGCCGATTCCAAAAAGCTCTTAAAAAACTGCTTTATGCGCTCCGGGGATTCGTAGAGCCTGCTGAACGAAAACTGTCCGGACAGACCGTCGATTTCCTCCATCGCGTTTTTGAACTGTAAAAGCGTTTCCTTTGGAAGCTCTTTTGAAGACGTATAGTCCAAAGCGCCGGGGTTCAGGCGGCGGCTTTGTATGGCATAGTTTACCCTGTTTTTACAACGGCATTTGCCGTTTCCATATTCGCCGCAGTAAGCGGTCAGGAAGTCCGCCATCCTACGGCGCACGCGGGAAAGCCGCTGGCGGTATGCCTCCGGTGTGATACCAAGAATATCGCCCGCGACGCGGCTGTCTGCCTTAAACATGGTTCCAAGTACAAATATGCAGCGGTCATCCGGGCTGAGGCACTGAAGCATCACGTTCGTACAGGACATTTTCAGCTCTTCCGCAAGAAGCGCGTTTTCCACATTCTGCGTCAAATCGGGTACGCCGCCGATATCCGCGTTCTCAATATCGTCCCCGTAAAACTCAAAGCTTAGGGGAAACTGGGCAAACATATGCTTTTTGTAGTTGATTAAATGGTTGGTGGCTATGCGGAACACCCAGGTAGAAAAGGAGCTTTCCTTTTTAAACGACGACAGATGCGTTGTGATTTTCAGGAGAATATCCTGGGACGCGTCCTCTGCGTCGGGGAAGGTTCCCAGCATCCGCAGGGAGAGGTTAAAAACCAAATCCTGTATGCTCGTGATAATGGTTTCGAGCGACTCTTTGTCGCCGGCGGTGGCTTTGCCGATTAATACGGATAATTCTTCGTTTGTTTTCATATTCATGATGATTACCTCCTATATAGTTAGACAGCAAAACCCTGCCCGTGTGACAATTTATGATATTTATTTCATTGTACCATATTTTTCTGGGCAGCCGAAATCCATATTTTGTATACGCGGCCGAAAAAATCCGGCATAACCAAAATTGGCTATGCCGGTATTTTTTGCTGCTGTGCTTCCTCTTCCAGGGGGTTCTTTAAAGGCCTGGCTTTAACCGCCGTGCCGCCGTCCGCAGGCTCAAGCCGTTTTCATGCGCAGGGTTTCCACACAGGCGGTAATACCCTCCTCACAGAATGGGGCGCGGCGTCATATCGTCAGGGCTTTCCTGCCCTGCGCCGGTAAAAACGCAGAAGCCAATACGCTGTCTCTTTGCGTCATTTGGCTTCGCCTCCCGTCCCCAAGTAGACCAGGCCGGCACCTTTGTTCAATCCCCAGACCTCGTCCGCGCAGCGGGTAACCTTCTGGGAATGTGTGACGATAATCACGCACTTGTTTTGCGTGTGGGCCAGATTAACCAGGATATTCATTACATCCTTTTCTGTCTCCCTGTCCAGATTTCCGCTTGGTTCATCTGCCAGCAGCAGGTTTGGCTCGTGGGACAGGGCACGTGCGATGCCGACCCGCTGCTGTTCCCCGCCGGAGAGGCCCAGCACGCGGCGCCCCGCGGTCTCCCCGTCAATGCCTACGCTCTCCAGCAGGGCCAGGGCATAGGCCCGGTTGTTTTTATGGCGGACGCCGCTGATTGCCATCGAGAGCTCAATGTTCTCCAGCGCGCTTTTGTTAAGCAGCAGGTTGTAGCCCTGGAAAACGACGCCTATTTTTTTGGCGCGGTAATCGTCCCTGTCCAGTTTGCATAAATCCTCGCCCTCGTACAGAATCGTCCCCTCCGTACAGGTGTCGAGTCCAGCCAGCAGGGAAAGCAGCGACGTCTTGCCCGCGCCGGATTTTCCAACGATGCAGTAGACCTTGCCCGGCCCGAAGTCCGCGTTCAGCCCTCGAAACACCGGTTTTGTAGTTTTTTCGTAGGTATACCCCACGCTTTTGAGTGATAAAACAGCCATGTTGTTTCCTCCCTTGTCAGTTCCGCTCGCGCAGGATGCGCATGGGCTCGTACTTCATTGCGCAGGCCGCGCTGACCGCGCCTGCGGCCGCCGTCAGGATTAGGGCGATGCCTACCAGTTCCATGACGGTTGTGAGGCTCAGCGCCGCGCCGATGTGGGTGATAGGCGTGTTGTCCGTAGCCAGCCCGCCGAAGGAGTAGCCGCCCGTGCCGCTGGCAAGGCTTGGCCCGTCCAGCGCATGGGACATCTGGTTCGACAGCAGCATATCGGTGACCGGCTGTGCGAACAGGCTGCCCAAGGCGATGCCGGCGACCAGGCAAACCGCCATGATGAGTGCGGCTTCCAGGACCAGCTGGGCTACGACCTTGCCCTTTTTCATGCCCATCGCCCGCAGGACGCCAATCTCGTATTTCCGTTCCCGCACCACCAATGAGGAGAGAATGAGCAGGACGGCTGCCCCAAGCACCAGGACCACGCACAGGAAAATCAGGGAGATAACGCTCATCTGCTCAATTGGCTTTACAAAGGCGTCGTAGGCGACGGTGTCGGTGCTCAGGTTATAGTACTCGGAGAGGCCGGCGGCGTAGGCCTCCTTGGCAAAGGCGTCCAGCTCCTTTGGGTTTTGCAGGAAAAAGGACGCTTGAAGCGTGGGCTCATAGGTATAGCGCGGGTCGGTAAGGAGCTTATATTTGGTGAAGATTTCACTGTCGCCGTCCGTATCGCCCTCTGCGTATTCCCGGTGGTAAATGCCGCTGACCCTGAGCGTCATCTCCTCCAGGGGACGGCCCTGCTTATCGTTATAATAGATACTTTTCGCCTGGAATGTATCGCCGGGCTTCAGGCCGTTCAGCTTCGCCAGGGTGTCGGAGATTACACATTCGTCTTCCGCCGTGGGGAAAGCGCCCTCGGTAAGCTTAGCCTGTCCGCCCTGGAACGGCTTGGCCTGGCTCAAATCCTCGAACCCGCTGAGAATGTACTGGGGAATGCGGGTTTTCGCGGGCTCCTCTCCCGCGCGCTGTATCTCTATGTCACGGGTGTCAATCGGGGTGGTGTACTTCAGCTTGTCGGCAATCGCCTCCATCTGCGCGCTGTACACGGCCTTTTTCAGGTACCTGGAGGCGGAAAGCTTTTGGATTAGCTCGTCGGTGAGGGCTGGCTTTCGGAACGATTCGTCCTTTCCAAACGCATCTCCGACCTTTTTATAGTCAACGTTCAGGAGCACCTCTGTGCTCAGCCGGTCCTTGTACTGCCCCGCGATGTCGTTGGCGCCGTTGTAGACCACCAGCGCCACACAGCTCATGGTGATGACCAGCAGAAAAATTGCGGCTGTCAGCAGGTTCCGCCCTGCGTTTTGAAATAGATTCTGAAACGCGTTTTTTAAAATATACATCAGAGCTCACTCATTTCTTTTGGGATTGGCCCCAGTATATCACAGGCAATGTTAATTCTGCGGCAAGACGGAATTCAACAGAAAAAAGTTTCTTGCTTTTGTATTAACACGGTCTGTGGTATACTATTTTCATTAAATTTAGAGGATAGTGGGTGATTGCGGTGCGTTTATTAATTATTGAGGACAACAAAGAGCTGGCGGACCTGATGAAAGAGAAGCTGACCGGCTTTGGATATGTTTGTGACGTGGCCTATGACGGGGAAAGCGGGGACTTGAAGGCCTCCGATAATGATTACGACGCAATCCTGCTGGACCTGAACCTGCCTGATCAAGACGGTTTTGAGCTGCTGGAGGGCTGGCGGGACCGGGGGATTTCAGCGCCCGTACTGATTGTAACCGCCCGCAGCGAGCTGGAACAGCGGGTCCGTGGCCTGCGGCTTGGCAGCGACGACTATATCACAAAGCCATTTGACTTTGCGGAGCTGGACGCCCGTATCCAGGCGGTAATCCGCCGGTTCAGGGGCCGGGCAAATCCGGCTGTTCTCATCGGGGGGCTGTCTTTGGACCCTGCCGCCCGCCGGGTGACGCTCGACGGACGGGAAATCCCCCTCTCCGTTAAGGAGTTTGATATTTTGGAATACCTCGCAAGCTGCCACCCGCGCGTCGTTTCAAACGAGGAGCTGGCGGAGCATGTCTACGACGAAAGCTTCGATCCCTTTTCCGGAGTCATCCGCGTCCACATGGCAAATATCAAGAAAAAGCTGAAGATTGGTGATGTGCCGGTTCTGCGCAATGAAAAGGGAAAGGGGTATTACCTGTGTCTGGAGTGAAAAAGCAAACCTGGCTTCTGATTGCCGGATATACCCTTCTGCTCAGCCTGAGCATTGTAGTATGCTTCTACCTGTTCGTGCGCAATTCCAGCGCGGATACCAGCACGCTGCCGGAAATTTTGTTTTATGCCCCGCAGGACGGGCAGGCCATCCTGAACAGCTCCATCACCTCGACGGAGCTCCACGACTATTTTCGAGAGGCTTTTTTCCGCTACCTGCCCCTGCTGATTGCCGCAGTGTGCCTGCTGGTCCTGCTGTTCTCCTGCGTGCTGCTGCTCGGCGTCCGCGCCCTGGAGCGCAGTCATAACAGGGTTATTGCCAGTGATTTGCGGGATTTGACGGAGGCGGAGCTGGAACGCGTCCGGGAGACGGACTTAAAGGAGGAGTACCAGGGCATCCACGCGCGGCTTTCCGCGTATGAGGAAGACCAGCAGCGGCTCCATTCCTTCATTGCCCATGAACAAAAAAATCTGATTATGCTCATCAAAGCCCGGCTGAATCAGGAATCCGACCCGCTTTTGGTTCAGGACATCGGGAAGCTGGCCCAGTCGGTGGACGATATACTGACCGTGTCCGCACACCGGAGCGCCAGCCGTGAAACGGTAGATTTGGCGTTAATCGCGGCGGAGGAGTGCGACGCCTATCGAAGCGTCTATGCCGATTTGACCTTCCAATTTGACGAGGACGCCTCATATATGATTTTAGGCAAGGAGCAATGGCTGCGCCGTGCCATCGACAATTTGCTGGACAACGCTGTCAAATATGGTGCCGGGAACGCGATTACGGTAACCCTGGAGCAGCAGCACGGCAGCGTTTTGCTCCACGTTCGGGATTACGGTATCGGATTGAGCGAGGATGAGGTGGAACTCATATTTGGGCACGGCTACCAGATTAGGAAATTAAACAAGAACGGCTATGGAATTGGGCTGAGCCTCGTCCGGCATGTCTGCGATTTGTGTGACGGTTTTGTGCGCGTGAACAGCAATAAAGGCCAGGGCAGTGAATTTGTCCTGGCGTTTCCACTAAAAAGCTGAGCCGTTCCCGCACTGGTTTGAAAAGACAATTTCAGGAGGAACCCATATGGAATATAAGACAAACGTTATGCGGCTGCTCGACAGGCTGAAAATTCCGTATATCAGCCACAGCTACGCGGGCACCGGCGCTGTCAGCGGCGAGGAGGTAGCAAAGGCGTTGGGGGAAGATCCGGCGCGCACCTTTAAAACGCTCGTAACGGTAGGGAAATCGAAGCGGTACTATGTATTTCTCGTGCCCGTCGCAAAAGAGCTTGATTTAAAAAAAGCGGCTGCCTGCGCGGGAGAAAAATCGATTGCAATGATAAAATCGAAGGAGCTGCTGCCGGTAACCGGCTATATTCATGGCGGCTGTTCGCCAATTGGGATGAAAAAGCCGTTCCCTACCTTTATCGACAGCTCCGCGCTGTCATTCGATACAATTATTTTCAGCGCGGGAAAAATCGGATATCAGGTGGAAACAAGCCTTACAGAGCTGAAAAGGGCGGTGCCTTTTTCAGCGGCGGATTTGACGGTGATGTAATTACAATAAATTTTATGGGGGTGAGTGACATGAGAATTGCTTGACTGCGGGGTGGAAGCCCTGCCTATGCACGCAGAGAATTTTTTAGGAGGGCTTTAATATGAGCTATTTTTCTTTTCAAAATAAGCGGATATATTACAATGAATTTGGAGCGGGAGCGCCGTTGGTGTTTCTTCATGGAAACACGGCTTCCTCTAATATGTTTGCAGAGGCCGTAATGAAATACGCAGAGAGCTTCCGGGTGGTTTTAATCGATTTTTTAGGCCATGGGAAATCAGACAGGCTTGAAGAATTTCCGGCAGATTTATGGTTTTATGAGGCACAGCAGGCGGCTGCGCTTTTGCGTGAAAAACAATATACGGATGTAAACCTGATTGGCAGCAGCGGCGGAGCGCTGGCGGCCATCAATGTTGCGCTTGAAAGCCCCGGGCTTGTTAAAAAGGTAATTGCAGACAGCTTTGAAGGGGAGAGGCCCCTGAAGGCATTTACAAAAAACATAAAGCGGGACAGGGAATTATCCAAGCGTGACGAAGGCGCAAGGATGTTTTATTACTATATGCACGGCGGCGATTGGGAACAGGTTGTCGACAATGACACAAGCGCCGTCATGAAGCATGACAACGAGATTGGCGTGTTCTTCCATAAGCCGCTGCAAGAGCTGAAGGCGGAAATTCTTTTCACCGGGAGCAAAGAGGACGAATTTACATGTGCCATGGACTCGGATTTTTTTGAAAACACGTATGGAGGACTGGTTCAAAAGATTGGCCATGGGAAAATCCATATATTTCCTGGGGGAAGGCATCCCGCAATGCTTTCCAATCCAAAAGACTTTTACAGGGTAAGCATGGAATTTTTAAAGCCGTAAAAAGAAAGAGGGAGGCGAACGCCTCCCTCTTTTATCGTGTTAAGTTATGGCGCAAACGGCTTACCGCATTCCGGGCAGAACTTCGGCGCCGGGCCTTCCGGCTCAAAGCCGCAGCTCGCGCATTTAGAAGCCGGCTTCGGTTTGCCGCACTCGCTGCAGAATTTTCCGGTATTCTGTGCGCCGCATTCACAGGTCCAGCCGCCTGCTGGCGCGGGCTTTGGCTTGCCGCACTCACTGCAGAACTTTCCGGTGTTCTGCGCGCCGCATTCACAGGTCCAAGCAGCTTCCTTTTGTTCCGGCGGGGCGGGACGGTTTGCCGCCTGCTGCTGGTAGCCGCCCATAATGCTGCCTCCGGCGTTCATCGCCATACCAACGCCCAGAAAGCCATTCATTGCGCCCGCCGCGTTTTTTCCGGCGGAGGCGATACCCTCGCCGACCTGACCGGCCATATAGCCGCCCTGAATACCTTGGTCCTGGAGCATTGCGCCCTTGTTGCGCAGATTGATGAGCTTCTGCGATTCGTCGTCATAGGAGATGCTCGCAATGCCGACTGCCTGTACGACAAAGCCGCGCATCTGGTTCCAGCCGTCATCGAGGATGGTGCTCATATATTTGCCGAGCTCCATGCTCTTGGAAACAACAAACGAAATACGCTCTCCGTCGGCGGACATTTTGTTGAGCGCGGACTGGAAGGCCTCCAGGAACTCGGAAAGATACTGGGTATTGAGCTCAGAAATATCGACGCTCCTGCCGTCGGTTACAGCCGACCTGGGTATAACCTCTGTATAAAATTTAAACGGGTCTGTTATTTTAATGGAATAAGTGCCGTGCGCACGCAGGGAAAGCTCCGCGTTATAAAAGTTGTCAAAATAATTGACAGGGTTCGGCGTGCCGAATTTAAGGCCCTTGATTTCCTGTGTGTTGAGGTAAAAGACGCGCTGCGCCGTGGGCGTTATGCCGCCGTAACGGACGCGGTTGAACGATTCCTTGACGGAATCCTTGAACGCGCCGCCGAACATAGAGGGCAGGGAGGAGCCTTCAACCTTATAATAACCCGGTTCCGCCGTATAATCGACCACCTTGCCGCCGTCTGTGAGCATCATAATCTGCCCGTCATAAACGTGGATGATGGAGCCGTTCGATACCGTGTCACTCGTCGCCTTTGTGTTGCTCGTACGTTTGGAATCCTTATGAACCTTAACGCCCGGCGCAAAAACCGTCGTACTGTCCATCGCCGCCGGCTCATATACCTCCAGCCACTGGTCGGCAAGGCCGCCGCCTATAGCGCCGGCAGCCGCTTTAATGATTCCCATGCCATTCAGCTCCTTTATCCCGGTTGATTTTTTGTTTCAGGAAAAAGCGCGGCGGTATTGCCCACGCTTTTTTATTATATCGGATGCAGGTACAAAACACAAGGGATTTATGAGATGTTACTAAAAATAAAAATAATTTTAAGCTCTTTTACCTATTTACTTATACAAAGAATGTAAATATAATTGTATTATAATAAATTATTGATTTGATATTATAGATGAAGGCGAAAAATTGTGCCGTTTAATACAAAACAGAGGGACACCTGCAGACGCCATGTCCGGTATAATGTAATCGGTCCGCCTGTTTTCCACTGGAAACAGGCTGTTAATAAAGACAAGGAGGAATTACAAATGAAAAAGGTATGTTCAATGTTTTTAGCCTTGGTTCTGCTCACTGCCGCATGCAGCCTTCCCGTTTCAGCAGCTTCTGTTGATTTAACACAATACCAGGAAATTGTGGATGAAATCAACAGGGATTACGGCTTGGAGTTTGCACTGACGGCAGGGGTACAGCCGACGGTAACGCCGGGGGAATTCAAAAAACAGGCGCTTGCCGCCGCAGTCCGGCAGCAGGCGGTCGAACAGGAGCTTGCAAATATTCAGGGCGAAGAGGAAAGCCCTGTCTCGGCTCTGGCCACGGGATATGATGTCAGCAGGAAAAAGACAATTGATGGGACGTATTATATCAGCTGCGTATATAACTGCTTGCCGGGGACGCCTAATATTGTAAGAAATGTCCGTTCCGTACAGGGCGGCGTGCTTACGCCGCAGTTCAACGCGATTATTTTTCAACAGACAGGCTGTGATGTGAAGTATATCGACAGCCACAGGACTGCTGATATTACCGTATACGGCACCTGGACACAGGGAATTTTGACCATCCAAAACTATAAGCTGCATGAGGAATTCGGGTTTGTCCCGCGGGGAACTACATAATAATAGGGCAGCATAATAGAAAAGCCCCTGCCTCGGCAGGGGCTTTTTTACGGTCGGCCAGAAAAAGGAAGATTTGCAATATGTGCTTTGGCTTGAGAAAAAATTTTTTTGTAGTAAAATATATATGTAAAGGATTGGAAAAGAAAGAGAGGATGGGACAGGTAAATGAATACAACGAACAGGCTTAGGGACAATATGGAACGAGAACCGATAAAGAGCAGCTTTTTGTTCTTTTGGACCGCGGCGGCAATGGCAGTTTTGTTTATCGGCTCCGTCGGGCTTGAGCTTTCCATAACGACTGACATATTCAGTACGGCAGAGGAAGCGGGTCTTTTTACGGCCTTCGGCGTAATGGTTCTCAAGGCGGCAGTGTTACTGGGCATGGCCTTTATTGTTTTGCTTTTTCGCAACGATAAAGGAATAGACGCTGCCGGCTCCAAACGGCTGTTCTTTCCTTGGGCCATGGCTTTTGTCGTAATTCTGGCAGGAAGCTTTCTCCCAGAGCTTTATACTTTTTTAATGATGGGAGAGCTTGATTTTTCAATCAAACAGCAGATATCCGAGAACGCCGGATTTCTGCTGACAGGAGCGGTATTGTTTTGTATCGTTTTTTTGTCATATAAGATTACGGGCAGCAAAAGATTTCTTCGTTTGCTGATAGCGGATATCATCATTTGCGGCGCATGTGCGGCGGTTCTTCCTTTACCGCGCGCAAGCGTTACAGATGCGGCGGGGAACGTTACCATATATGGAATAGCGCAAACCGCGGCCCATTATGCTGATTACATAATTTTTTCCGCCAATTTGTTTGTGGCAGGCAGCTACTGTAAATTGAATGAATCCGCAAGCGGAAATTTGCTGTAAAAAGAACCGCTCAAGCTTTAGCTTGAGCGGTTCTTTACGTATATCGATTTGTTACTGCCCTACCTGGATTCCCAAATCCTCAAGCTGCTGCGGGTCGACAGGGGAAGGGGCGTTTGTCATCAGCTCGCTTGCGTTCTGTACCTTCGGGAACGCGATAACGTCTCGCAGGGTCTGCGCGCCAATCATCTGCATGACCAGGCGGTCAAGCCCGATTCCCATACCGCCGTGCGGCGGCGCGCCGTACTGGAACGCGTCGGTCAAAAAGCCGAACTTCTGGTGCGCTTCCTCTTCGCTCAGGCCCAGCATACGGAACATGCGGTTTTGCAGCTCGGGATTTGTAATACGGATGGAGCCTGAGGACAGCTCAATACCGTTTAAAACCATATCGTACGCCTTGGCGTATACCTTGCTTTTATCCGCCTCCAGCTTATCAAGGCACTCGTCGGTCGGGGAGGTGAAGGGATGGTGCATGGCGACCCATTCGCCGGTTTCCTCGTCCTTTTCAAAGAACGGGAATTCCACAACCCACAGGAAGTTGTAGCCCTCGCCGATGATGTCGAGCCGTTTTGCGACCTCACAGCGCAGCGCGCCGAGCGCCGACAGCACATGGCTGTTGTTTGTGTCCGCGATAATAAAGACTACGTCCCCGGTTTGCGCGCCGGCTTTTTGCAGGATAGCCTGCATTTCTTCCTCCGACATGAACTTAGCAAAGCTTGACGCAATACCGTCGTCGGTCATCCTGATCCATGCAAGCCCCTTTGCGCCGATACCGCGGACAAATTCTGTCAGCTTGTCAATTTCTTTCCTGGAATACGTCTTGACAGCGTTTTTCGCGGTAATGCCGCGTACGCTGCCGCCTCCGTCTGCCGCGCCTTTAAATACGCCGAAGCCGCAGTCCTTTACAATAGAGGTCAGGTCGTAAAGCTCCATGCCGAAACGTGTGTCCGGCTTGTCCGAGCCGTAGCGCTCCATCACCTGGTTGTAGGTATAGCGTGGGAAGGGCGTGGGAATATCCGCGCCGAGCGCTTCTTTAAAAACGCGCTTAATGTAGCCTTCGCCGATTTCGAGGACGTCCTCCATGTCGGCGAACGACATTTCAAGGTCAATCTGCGTGAACTCCGGCTGCCGGTCGGCACGCAGGTCTTCGTCGCGGAAGCAGCGCGCAATCTGCATATAGCGGTCAAAGCCCGCCACCATGCAAAGCTGCTTGTATATCTGGGGCGACTGGGGCAGGGCGTAAAACGAGCCCTTGTGTACCCTTGACGGGACAAGGTAGTCCCTTGCGCCCTCGGGCGTCGATTTCATGAGCATGGGCGTTTCTATCTCAATAAAGCCCTGTTCGTCAAAATAGTCGCGCGTAATTTTCGCAATCTTGTGCCGCAGCAGGATATTGCGCTGCAAATCCGGGCGGCGCAGGTCGAGGTAGCGGTAGGTTAGGCGCGTCGGTTCCCCTGTGCTGCTGTTTTCTACAATCTCAAACGGCGGTGTTTCGCTTTCGCCCAAAACGCGGAGCTGTGTGACCTTGATTTCGATATCGCCCGTCGGGATATCCTTGTTTTTTGAGGTGCGCTCACAGACGGTTCCCACCGCGGCAAGCACATATTCGCTCCTTACGGCAAACGCCTTTTCAAAAACCCCTTTATCTGTCGAGTCGTCAAAGGAAAGCTGGACGATGCCCGTCCTGTCGCGCAAATCGATAAAAATGAGCTGACCTAAATCGCGCTGGCGCTGTACCCAGCCGCAGACCGTAACGGTTTTTCCGCAGTCTTGGGCGCGCAGCTCCCCGCAGTAGTTTGTCCGTTTGAGCCCTGTCATAAATTCTGCCATAATATAAAATCCCCTGTCGTTTCCTTTATTTGCAGGCGGCTTGTCCTTCCTGGAGAGAGTTGATAATCGTGTTTCTGCCGTCCTCCAGGTAAACCGCGAAGAATTTTTCAAAGAAGGTTTCGTCGAGCGCAATCTCGGTGACAGCGCCCGTCTGCATGTTTTTCAGGTTCGCCCTGCCCGTTTCGATTTCATTGTCCCCGAGCACAATGCTGAATTTCGCCCCGATTTTATCGGCGTATTTCATCTGCGCCCGCAGGCTTCGCCCGACTATGTCGCCCTCCGCCGCCAGGGACGCGCGGCGTACCTGTGCGATGAGCTCAAACGCCTTGCGCTGCGCCTTGTCTCCCAGCCCCGCGATGTAAAGGTCGCAGGTGTCTGGTTTTGGTATTTCGATATGCTGCGCCTCCATGAGCGCGAGCAGGCGCTCCATGCCGAGCGCAAAGCCGAGCGACGGCAGGTGCTGCCCGCCGAGCTGCTCAATCAGCCCGTCGTAACGGCCGCCGCCGCAGACGGTGCCCTGCGCGCCGAGCGAGCTTGTAATAAATTCAAAAACGGTTCTTGTGTAGTAATCGAGGCCCCTTACGATTTTCGGGTTGACGGTGTAGGCGATTCCCGCGCTGTCGAGATACCCTTTTACGCCCGCAAAGTGCTCCCTGCATTCTTCGCAGATATAGTCGAGCACCGTCGGCGCGCCCTGCGCTATTTTAGAGCACACGGGGCTTTTGCAGTCGAGAATGCGCATGGGGTTGCGCTCCAGCCTTGAAAGGCACGTTTCGCAAAGCTGGTCCCTGTACTGCTCAAAATAAGCGCGCAGCGCTTTATGGTACTGTGCGCGGCATTCTGGGCAGCCAATGGAATTGATTTCCAGGGTCAAATCGGTTACGCCGAGCCGGTCAAACAGGGACTGCGCGGCGCTTATCAGCTCCGCGTCCGCCGACGGGTGGGCGGTGCCGTAGATTTCAAGGCCGAACTGGTGGAATTCCCTGTAACGGTTCGCCTGTTTTTTTTCATACCGGTAGCAAGAGACAAAGTAGCTTGCCTTGACCGGCAGGCCGTCGTTATAAACGGCATGCTCAAGCAGCGCGCGCGCCGCGCCCGCGGTGCCTTCGGGGCGAAGGGTAATGGATGTTCCGCCCTTGGTGTCGAACGTGTACATTTCCTTCTGCACCACATCCGTCGTATCGCCCACACCGCGCTGGAACAGCTCCGTGTGCTCAAATACGGGCGTGCGGATTTCCTTATACCCGTAGGAGGCCGCCTCCTCGCGCATGACATCCTCAATAAACTGCCATTTGTAGCTGTCGGCGGGGAGCACATCCTCCGAGCCGTATACGCGTTTCGTAATCAAAGCCATTGTGAAGAACCTCTGCTTTACGTAAAATATTGCAAATAAATTGCTATCTTTCCAATTATACATGTTTTTTCGGCACGGCGCAAGCGGTTTCCCGCTTGAAACAGAAGGCGTTAAATAAATATGGCATAGTTTATTGATTGGTCTTTATCCTGTAACGGATGATTCTTTTTACAAGAAATAATTTGACGGCAGCAGCGCACAGCACGATGCATACGGCAGGTACTGTAAGCCATAACGGAATGGCTGTCCTGCACAGAACGCGAAGGAATACGGAAAGCGTAATCCAGAGGCAGCCTGTATATTCCAGAAGCCTTGTCAGCAGCTTGTCATGCTGCTCCAGACGGTAAATCCTGTCGGACCGAAGGACGTTCCTGCTCCTGTTTTGCAGGGCCTCGGCCCTTCCGGTTACGGCGGAGACGTCCAAAGTATGAAAGCTGTAGCCGCCATCCTTTACACGTGCGCATATCTTTTTAAGCGCTTCAAGCTGTTCAGCCTGGCTGTGTATTTCCTGTTCCCTTTGCTCCGCCAGGCAGGGGAGGGAAGCCGTGCCCTCTTCCAAAAGCCTGATGCTTTGGATTGAGATGCCCAGCGTTCGCAGGAATTTAATTTTCCCGAGCAGCTCTACGTCCTCCTGGGTGTAATCCCTGTAGTTATTTGATTCGTTCCTATCCGGCTTTAAAAGCCCCGCGTCTTCATAATACCGGATGTTTGCCTTTTTCATACCGGTAAGCTGTTCCACCTCTTTGATTGTCATGGCAGAACCTCCTTTCATCAGTATTTAACACCCTAAAGCCGCTTGAAGGTCAATAAAAAAGCTGGATAGTATGAAAAAAGGCGCCGCCAACACTCAGCGCGGCAGCGCCTTTTTAACCAATCAGGTTTAATTACCAGTGCGCCGTTTATTTTCCGCGCGGGCTTTGCCCCGCTTCAAAAACACGCTTGCTGTATATTCTCGGCAAAATCACAATGGCAAGGATTGCGGCAAACACGGCGGCGGACTGTATACAGCCCGGGGCAAAGGACAGGGCAACCAGCAGGAGTCCGGCAATAACCCAAACCTTTGCGGCAAAACGCTGCGTTTTCGTCCAGACGTCGTCGTTTTCAAACGCCCATGGCGCTTTTACCCCGACATAATAGTTGCGCGCTGTTTTAGGAAGCCGGTTACCAAAGAAAACCAGCAGGCAGCCGAGGATGATTGCCGCGCACCTTGTCACAAGCCGGCTGTCGGCGTTTGTTATTTCTATCAGCCCAAGCCCATTGCAGATGATGACAATTTCGGCGGCAAACAGGACCAGGATACCTGCAAAATACCAGGGAATATCCCCGGCTCCTTCTTTTTTGCCGGTTTGGTTAGCATGCAGGACAATACAAAGCGCCGCCAGGGCGGGGAACAGGAGCACAATCCATTTGGGCCCGGTGTTGCTTATCCCGGAATTGTTCCATTGGATTGCCAGTTCGTCAGGAAGGAAAAACAGCGCCGCAGCCGCGGCGGCAAGCATACAGGCGGATACCAGCCAAGCCGCTTTATCAATTTTTTTCATTGTAATCCCCCAATTCTTTGAGCCAGGCGAGAAGCTCTTCCATTACGCTCAGGTTAACCTCATAAAATATAAATTTTCCCTCGCGCTTATCCCGTATCAGGCCGGCCTCCTTCAGGACGGACAGATGCCGGGAAACGGCGGCGGCGGTCATGTCGAAATTTTCAGTGATTTCCCCTGCCGACAGCCTTCCTTTTTTCAGCAGGTTCAATATTTCACGCCTGGTCGGGTCGGCCAATGCCCGCAGCGTTTGCTGAAGTCCCAATACGCGCCGCCTCACAATCAATTAACATTTAACTTAAAAGTTAATTATATAGTATCAAACGGCGCGGCCTTTGTCAACAGAAACGTTAACCAAATAAAAAACAGCAGCGGCATTTGGGTAATGCTCCCATAAAAAAGAGATTTATAAAAAAACAAGGGAGTAAAGCAGGCGCTTTACTCCCTTGTGGCAATCATGCAAAAATAAATTTACAGCTTGATGATGTTTCTCCAGTCGAGGTCGCCGCGCTCCAGGCCGTGAATCAAAACTTCCGCCGTGGCGATATTGGTGGCGACAGGAATGTTGTGCATGTCGCATAAGCGCAGCAGGTTGATGTCGTTGGGCTCGTGCGGCTTTGGATTCAGCGGGTCGCGGAAGAACAGGAGCATATCGACCTCGTTGCAGGCAATCCTTGCGGCAATCTGCTGGTCGCCGCCCTGGGAACCACCCAGATATTTTAAGATTTCAAGGCCGGTCGCCTCCGAAACCATCTTTCCCGTCGTACCTGTTGCGCACAGGTTGTGCCGGCTTAAAATGCCGCAGTACGCAATGCAGAACTGAACCATCAATTCTTTTTTCTCGTCGTGTGCTATCAATGCTATATTCATGCAGAAACCCTCCTGTGTTTATTTCACGCTTCCGAAAAGCAATTTGTCCTGATTAGCAGACCGCAAGCGGCGGGTTCTCCCCGTCAATGCGCGCGGCCAGGTTGTTCACGGCCTCAAGCGCGGTGCATTTGCCGCTGTAGGAGGTTCCCTTCTGGATGGCTGAAACCACCTGCCTGTTTTCCGTGACGACGGCAATCAGCTGGATGCCGGTACCGTCGATGACCTCGTCAAGGTCGTAGTATACGTTCATTTCTTTAAAAGCGGAACGGGAAAAACGGTTGATGATAAGCCGCATTTCCTTCTTGCCCAAATCTAAAAGGCGTTTTTTTACGTTTTCACAGCCGCGCACGCTTGTAGGCTCGGCGTTTGCGACAACCAGGCAAAGCTCAGCCGGCGCGACCGCCGTTTCAAAGCCCTTGCCCACTCCCGCCGGGGAATCGATGATAATATAGTCGTACTGTGGCGCAAGGCTCTTTACAAAATCGGTAAAGACGCGGGGGGACAGCTCGTCGCCTGCGCTTTGCGGCGCGGGAATCAAAAACAAACCCTCCGAATACGGGCAGGGATAGATAATGTGCTCTGTCTTGCAGTTGCCGCAGACGGCGTCTGCAATGTCGAACACCAGGCTTTTTGCCACGCCCAGCATAATATCGAGGCCGCGCATCCCGCAGTCGCAGTCAATCAGCAATACCTTATGCCCCCGTTTTACGAGCGCGTTGCCAAGGCTTACCGCGACAGTGGATTTTCCGGTGCCTCCTTTTCCCGATGTGACTACTAAAACCTTGCCCATAAAAAGACCTTTCTTTGTTTATGGAGTGGGACTTTTTTATTTAAAGTCCTGTCCAATGTATATATTACCATAATATTGTCCATACGTCAAAGTGTTTTGAATCCATTTTTTAGCCAAATTTTTGTGAGAATTCATAGTAATAATGAACTAAAAGTTATTATATTTCGGCGTGTTTGGTCAAACTACACAATTTTTTGACTGGCATTTCTAGTCGTCAATGAAATGCAAATATGTAGAAAAGGCATGCATCGGTTTAAACCCTTCCCGTGGAGCCGAAACCGCCCGTCCCGCGCTGTGTTTCGCCGAGCGTTTGCACCTGCTCGCTTCCAAGCATGGCAACAGGCAGGACAACCAGCTGCGCGACGCGTTCGCCCGGCTCAATCGTATAAGGCGTGCCGCTTACGTTGCAAAGGCCAACGCATATTTCCCCGCGGTAATCGCTGTCAACGACGCCGACGCCGTTCGAAAGGCAGATACCGTGTTTGACGCCAAGCCCGCTGCGCGCAAACAAAAACGCGCCGTAGCCGCTGTGCGGCAGGGACATGGAAAGCCCTGTGGGAATCATAACGAGCTTTTGCGGATGAATGGTAATTGGTTCGCCGATACAGGCATGCAAATCCATGCCCGCGCTGCCGGGCGTCGCGCGGTGGGGGATGACTGCGTTTTCCCTCAATTTCATAAATTTAATCGTTTCCTCCATCGTTTCAATCATCCTTCCTTTATAAGGTAACCGCCTTACAGCACGCCCCTGTAATAAAGGCCGCGGGTAAATGGCTCTGTTACGCACTTTTTTTCCTCAAATTTCCTGAATATTTCCTCTTTTTCCACACGGTTTTCCACAGAAAAGCGCAGTACGCAGAAGTCGGCGCGTGAAAAGCCGGTTATTTTGTCGAAAACACAGAGCGGTACGCAGTTTAGAACCTCCGTACAATTATAATCGCACTGCATTGGAAATTTTTCGCGCTTCCTGTCGGTAAGGTGCTGGCTGTGTTTACAGGAGGAGCAATCAGCCTTCCCGTTTTTTACAGGACAATTCCTTGTAAGCATCAGAGGCAGACGCCCATAGGCCAGAAAACCGCGCGGGATTTCTCCTGCCAGCGCATTTGTTTTCTTTTCTGTCAGCTCAAAAGACGTTTCCACGTCGCTTAGCCCACAAAGGCGCATCTGTTCAGCCGACAGGCTGTTCATTATGTTCAGCCCAAAGCCGCCGTGTACGGCAAACCCGAGCTCCTTTGCCAGGGGGATTGCCCCGATATTCTGCGCAAGCGTGTGCGTAATGCCGCGCTCCTTTGCCGCTTTAAGATACGATATGATTTGCTGTTCCCGCCCGAACATGCCGCGCGGAATTTCAACCGCCAGGGGAAAGCCCTCCTCCAACAGGGAAGAAAGCCTGTCTGCGGCCGTATAAAGCGGAACATAGACAAGCTCGCACCGCTTAAAGCAGGCGGGAATATCGGAGTCGGCAAAACGGGCGCGTACGGCAAGCCCCCTTTGCCCGGCGCTGTGTTCGGGTACGGCGGCCTTTGTATCCTTAAAATGGAGCGCGCTGCGCAGTGCGCGCGACTGCTCCAGCTTTTTTAAAGCCTCCCGCCGCATTCCGTTGATTTGGGACAGCGGAAGCGACAGGCCCTCGTCGATATCACAACGTACGTCGCGGCATACAAAGGGCGTCCCGCCTGTTTTTTCAAGCTGGACAACGCACTTCGACGCGTCGAGCGGCGCGTTTAAAGCAGCCTGCGGAAGCGCTCCTTCTGCACAGGCCTCATGCGACTCCAAATCACGGGCGGTAAGCCTTGCGGGGCGCCCCTCTTTTATTTGGAGCGCAAAGCTTACGGGTATCCGCTGCTTTTCGTCCTTATACTGCGCCCTGATTTGTGAAAGCAAGGCCGGCTGCGCGCCGGCAACGTCCTCTTTCGTCCGCGTGCCGAACATCTTCCGGCCAAGCTGTTCCCCGTAATATCCGTCGGTAAACCCGGAACGTGAAAAAACCTGCTCTAAAAGCTTCGAATCCTCATACGGCAGGAAACCGAGGCTTACAGCCTTTTTCGCCGCCGCGACGGAGGCCGCAACGTATTCAGGGCGCTTCATGCGCCCTTCTATTTTAAAGCTATGGACGCCCAGGCCGCGCAGCTCGCCCAAATGATGGAGCAGTGACAAATCCTTCAGGCTCAGGTCATGCCCTGTCCCGCCCTGTACGGAAAACGGCAGGCGGCAAGGCTGGGCGCACTGTCCGCGGTTGCCGCTGCGCCCGCCGAGCAGAGAGCTGAAGTAGCACTGGCCCGAAACGCTCATGCAAAGCGCGCCGTGTACAAATACCTCCAGCTCTATCGGGCAGCTTTCCGCAATTTCCGCAATCTCTTCCTTTGAAAGCTCCCTTGCGAGCACCACGCGGGAAAAGCCTTGCCGGTAAAGTTCCTTTGCGCCCTGTGGCGTATGGATGGACATCTGCGTAGAGCCATGCAGCCGAAGGGAGGGGCATGCGCTGCGTATAAAAGAGGCAAGGCCTATATCCTGCACGATGACCGCGTCGACCGGCAGGGAACAGGCCTCTTTCACAGTTTCTGCGGCGTCGTCCATTTCGTCGTCCGTCAAGAGCGTGTTGAGTGCAAGGTATACCTTTACTCCGCGCGCGTGGCAGTAATAAACAGCCTTTTCGAGCTCCTGCTTGTCAAAGTTCTGAGCGGACGCCCGCGCGCTGTACCGCTTTGCGCCGATATATACCGCGTCTGCGCCGCAGCGGACAGCGGCGGTAAGCGACTCCATTGAGCCTGCGGGCGCTAAAATTTCCGGGTTCAGGCTCTTATTCATCTGTTATCAAAAAAGCTCAGCATTTCGTCCTCCGTCGCCGGGTCCTGAAAATCCTCGCGGCGGTACTCATCGCTGATTTTGTCGTTATCCTGGTAATTGATTTTCGGCAGTGGTTGCTGCGGCTGTCTTTGCAGCGGGGCGGCGCCCCGCTGCGCGCCGGGCTGGCAGTAGCCGTTCTGGTTCCTCTGGCGGCTGTCGCCGGGGCGTGCCTGCCGCTGCTGCTGGCGCTGCCCCGGCTGCTGCAGGGGTTTCTGCTGTGCGGGGCGGGCGGTGCTTTGGGCGGCCGCAAGTTCAGCTTTGAGCTCCTCAATCCGCGCGTGCAGGCCCTGTTTTTCTTCCTTGAGCTGCTCGTTTTCCACCGCAAAGCTCTCAAGGCTTTCCTTTGCCTTCTGTTCAGCTGCCGCGCATTCCTCATTGTGTTTTAAAAGCTCCGCCGTGACCTTCTTTTCCTTTTCGAGCTCGTCGCAGTAATTAAGCGCCGCGAGCACTGTCGCCATGGAATTCGACAGGTTATGATGCTCTTTTTCAAGCGCGGCGATGCGCTCGTCCACAATCGTGCAGATATGCGCGATATATTCCCTGTCCTCATCCGCGCTGATGACGAACTCCGTATTGTTGATTTTGCATTTTATTTTATTTTTGCCACCCATAAAGCTCACCCTTTTTCGTTTGATGTGCGCCGAAGGTTGAAACCACGGCGCGCAAGGCTGTACGGTTTCATGTGTATTCACGGTTATTATAATATATCCGCGGCAAAGTTTAAAGGGATTTGCACAAATTTTTGGAGCGTAACATAATTTTTCCGCTTTTCAGGTACCTTAATAGAAGGCGTTTTTCCAAACCGGATTCTCGCTTCTCCGTTAGAAAAAGGCAAGTTCCTGTTGAAATGGGAGCCCGCGGGTAGTATAATATAAAATACTATGCGGTTTTTTCGGGTAGAATTTCAATCGCATGAAAAAGGGATACAATTTACTTTTAATATCCAGGAGGAAGAAGTATTTATGACTGATTACAATCTGACGGCGCAGCAGGCGCAGGAGCTTATTGAACAGAAGCTCTCCCACAATTTTGGGGTAACGCCGGCCGAGGCGACAGACGAACATTTTTACAAGGCGACGGCGCTTGTCGTGCGCGACCTGATGAGCAAGGGCTATTCTGATTTTCATGACAGGCAGGTACAGCAGGGCAAGAAAACGGTTTATTACCTATGTATGGAATTTTTAATGGGGCGTTCCCTCAAAAACAGCCTATATAACCTGAACATGGAGAGCGCTGTGTCAAAGGCGCTTTCAAATCTTGGCGTAAAGCTTGAGAATATTTACGAGCAGGAGCCTGACGCGGGACTCGGCAACGGCGGCCTGGGAAGGCTTGCCGCCTGCTTTTTGGACGGGCTTGCGTCGCAGGCGTACCCATCGATGGGCTATTCCCTCCGCTATGAGTACGGTATCTTCAGCCAAAAGCTGATTGACGGCTGGCAGACCGAGCTGCCCGATTTCTGGCTGCCGGGAGGAAGCGTTTGGCTTCAGGGACATCCGGAAAAGGCAATTGAGGTTTCCTTTAACGGCCGCGTTCAGGAAAGCTGGCGCGACGGCTACCACAGCGTTGAAATTAAAGACGCGGACACCGTGCAGGCTGTCCCGTACGATATGCTCGTCGCGGGCAAGGATGGCAGGGGCGTCAGCCGCCTGCGCCTATGGGCGGCGGAGTCGAAGGCGTTCGATATGCAGCTCTTTAACGACGGCGAATATATCCGCGCGATGGAGCGCAACGCCATGGCGGAGACCATTACAAAGGTGCTCTATCCGGGCGACAACCACACAGAGGGCAAGAGCCTGCGGCTAAACCAGCAGTATTTCCTCGTTTCGGCGACGATTCAGGACATTATCAAACGCCACCTGCGCCATAACCGCTCGCTCGACAACCTGCCGGAGCTTGTTTCCATCCATTTAAATGACACACATCCGGTACTCGCTATCCCTGAAATCATGCGCATTATGCTCGACGAGTGCGGCTATGACTGGGATAAGGCGTGGGATATCGTAACGCGTACGGTCGCGTACACCAACCATACCGTCATGCGCGAGGCGCTCGAATGCTGGAGCGAAGACATGTTCCGCCAGAAGCTGCCGCGCATTTACCAGATAATAGAAGAGCTCAACAGGCGTTTCTGCGCGCAGCTGCACCAGATGGGCGTAGATGGCTACCAGGTCGGCAGGATGGCAATATTGAACGACGGCATCGTCCGTATGGCGAACCTGGCCGTAATGGCAAGCTTTTCGGTTAACGGCGTGTCCGCCCTGCACAGCGAGATTTTAAAGGATACCGTATTCCACGATTTTTATACGGTAATGCCGCAGAAGTTTACAAACGTCACCAACGGCATCGCGCACAGGCGCTGGCTCAACCAGTCGAACCCGGGGCTGTCGGCACTGATTACGGAGCTTATCGGCGACGGCTATGTGAACGACGCGTCACAGCTTTCAAGGCTCATGGATTTCCAGGACGACCAGGCGGTGCTTCAAAGACTTGCCGCGGTCAAGCGCCAGAACAAGCTCAGGATGGCGAAATATATCAAGGAGCACAATGGGATTACGGTTGACCCGGATTCTATTTTCGACGTGCAGGTCAAGCGCCTGCACGAATATAAAAGGCAGCTGATGAACGCGCTTCATATCCTGACGACTTACCAGTGGCTGCGCGAGAACCCGAACGCCGAGTTTGTACCCAAGACTTATATTTTTGGCGCAAAGGCGGCGCCCGGCTACTATTTTGCGAAACAGATTATCCAGTTTATTGTGGCGCTCTCGGACAAAATCAACAGCGACCCGGCGGTGAACAAAAAACTAAAGGTCGTATATCTGGAGGATTACCGCGTGACGGTCGCGGAGAAGCTGATTCCCGCGGCGGAGATAAGCGAGCAGATTTCGCTTGCCGGCACAGAGGCCAGCGGAACCAGCAATATGAAGTTTATGATTAACGGCGCTTTGACGCTCGGCACGCTCGACGGGGCAAACGTGGAAATCCACGATGCGGTCGGCAGGGAGAACATGTTCCTGTTTGGCATGACGACGCCGGAGGTCGAGACGATTAAGAAGCAGGGCTACCATCCGCAGGTGTATTACCAGAACAACCATATTATCCGGAAAGCCGTTGATGAAATCAATACGGCCCGCTTTACCTCAATTGCAAATTCCCTGACTGGAAGCGACCCATATATGGTGCTTGCTGACTTTGCGGACTACTCAAAGGCACAGCAGGAGGCTTCGCAGGCGTATTTGAACACACAGCATTGGAACAGGATGTCGCTTGTCAATATCGCGAAATCCGGTATTTTCGCGGCGGACAGGGCAATCCGCGAATATGCGGACAGCATCTGGCATTTAAATCCGGTAGAGTAAAAAGACGGCAGAGAGGCGAGAGCTCTCCCGGCGGCATAATATAGGGGAAGGTTTATTTCAGCGAAAGGGATGGGATTATGAACGTTCCATACGATTCGAGAAACAGCTTTTACCGCAGCCCGATGGGTGCTGTGGAAGAGGGGACGCAGATTCATTTTAAAATTCTTGTACCGCGTTCGCTTAACTGCGTGAACGCGGACCTAAGCATCAAGCACGATTTCGACGGCGACTGGACGCGCTGCAATATGTTCTGGTGCGGCACCTGCGGCGACGGGTTTGAAACCTGGGAATGCCACTACACGCCGGAAAAGATTGGCCTTTACTGGCACGGCTTCCGCCTGCATACAAACGAGGGCATGCGCTTTATCGTACCCGCGGGGCCGGAGAAGAAGAGCGAAATCTGCCGCTCACCGGGTGCTGCGTGGCAGATAACCTGCTACCAAAAGGGCTTTGAGACGCCGAAATGGCCGCTCGGCGGGGTAATGTACCAAATTTTTCCCGACCGGTTCCATTTTTCAGGCAGCCGCAAGGAAAATATCCCGCAGGACAGGACGCTCCATGAGGACTGGTACGAAACGCCGGTCTGGCAGCCAAACGCCCAGGGGGAAATTACGAACTCAGACTTTTTCATGGGCGACCTTGAAGGGATTACGCAGAAGCTCGACTATTTAGAGGAGCTCGGAGTGACCTGCATCTATTTAAACCCGGTGTCTGAGGCATATTCAAACCACCGCTACGACACGGCGGACTACAGTAAAATTGACCCGCTGCTCGGCACAGAGGAGGACTTTAAAACACTCTGTGCTGAAGCGAAAAAACGCGGGATGCACGTAATAAATGACGGGGTGTTCAGCCATACGGGCTGCGACAGCGTTTACTTTAACCGGAAAGGCCGTTACCAGAGCGTGGGCGCCTACAATTCGCAGGAATCCCCGTATTCCAGCTGGTACCACTTCAGCCAGTGGCCTGACCAGTATAATTCCTGGTGGGGCTTCTATACCCTGCCGGAGGTTAACGAAACAGACCCGAAATTCAACGAATACATTAACGGGAAAGACGGCATCGTACGCAAATGGATGAAGGCCGGGAACAGCGGCTGGAGGCTCGACGTAGCCGACGAGCTTCCCGACGAATTCCTGGAAAACCTGAGAAAGGCCGTCAAGGAGGAAAACCCGGAAGGCCTCGTCGTCGGTGAGGTCTGGGAGGATGCTTCCAACAAAGAAAGCTACGGGCACAGGAGGGCGTTTCTGCTCGGCAACCAGCTCGACAGCGTAATGAACTACCCATTTCGCGCGGCAATCCTTGATTTCCTGCGCGGCGCCGACGGCAGGGATGTAATGGAGCGTATTATGTGCGTGGTGGAGAATTACCCCAAGCCGGTTTTAAACGTTTTGATGAACCTGCTCGGCACGCACGACACCGAACGCGCGCTGACCGTACTTGCGGGCGAGCCCTTAAACGGCAGGGACCGTAACTGGCAGGCGAATACGAAGCTTACCGACCAGCAGTACGAGCGCGGTATCAAGCTGATGAAGGTTGCGGCCGGTATGCTTTATACGCTGCCAGGCTTCCCCTGTATCTATTACGGGGATGAGGCGGGCATGCAGGGCTACCGAGACCCGTTCAACCGCGCGTGCTACCCGTGGGGACGGGAAAACAAGGAGCTGCTCGATTGGTTTAAGGCGCTTGGAAAGCTCAGGAAGGAATGCTCCGCGCTCAAGAAGGGCGACATCATCAACGCGTTTACCAGCGGCAGGCATATCTCCTATGTGCGCCACGACAGCGACGGCGCGCTGTTCTGCGCATTTAACGCAAGCTTTCAGGACGTGGCCATCGATATCCCGCCGGGATATTCCCACGGAAAGCTTTTGATGGGTACGAGCCTGCAAAACGGCAGGCTTATTATTCCCGCGCTTGGCTGCGCGTTTATTGAGATTTGACGCTTCACCGGCAGCAAAAGAAAGAGGATGGCGGTATGGCAGAGTCCAGGCAAAAGAGGATGGCGGTCGTAAACGATTTTTCCGGATTCGGAAGGTGTTCGCTTGCTGTGTCCCTGCCTGTCGTTTCGGCGGCGGGTATTGAGTGCTGTGCTCTGCCGACCGCCGTTTTTTCCAACCATACGGGCTATCCGGACTATTTTTTCGACGATTACACCGAGAAAATGGAGCCGTTTATTGAAAAATGGCGGAAGCTTCAGCTTGAATTTGACGGCATATACACGGGCTTCCTCGGCTCAAAACGCCAGATAGATATCGTTATGCGTTTTATCAAAGCTTTTAAGACGGCTCAGACAAAGGTAATCGTAGACCCTGTTATGGGCGACCATGGCAGGCTCTATACCACCTATACCGACGATATGTGCTTGGAAATGAAATCGCTTGTCAGCCTTGCGGACATTGTCACGCCAAATTTGACGGAAGCGTGCATCCTGACCGGCACCCCGTACCGCGGCACGCCGTGGGAGAGGCGTGAGCTTGCGCGCATGGCGCGTGAGCTTTGTAAGATGGGTGCAAAAAAGGTGGTTATCACGGGGATTTCCCGCGGACAGGAGCTTACGAACTTTTTATACGAGCAAAACGGAGGGGCGGGCGAAAGCCTCTGCACGGTCAGCGGGCTCAAGGTAGGGGGGGAACGCGCCGGAACGGGCGATGTATTTTCCTCTATTGTCGCTGCCGACATGGTAAATGGGCTTGAATTCAGGGAATCCGTCATCCGTGCGGGCCGGTTCATCGCGCGCGCTTCCCGCTATTCCGACGAACTGGGCGTTCCCCCACAGGAAGGCATTTGTTTTGAACCGTTTTTAAAAGAGCTGTAAATTTGGCGGGAGGGCAGAACGTATGGAAGAAAAAAAACAAAAACATAAGCTCAACATGCTGGGACCAGGCAGTGTTATGAGTAAAATTATTACAGTACTCTTTGCGGCGGCGGTTGTGCTTTATTTTACCGGAAACAGGCTCTGGGCATATATTACGGGCGGCATTTCCGTTGTGCTGCTCTTTATCCTGCTGGTTTTGCTCGCGGTTGAGCAGCATCAGGACAAAGTGCTCACGCGGCAGCAGCTGGAAGAAAACGAAAGGAACCACGAATACTAGACAGAAGCGTGCGGCCTGCGCCGCCCATATACTCTGTAATTAAACGGCATAGCCTTTGGCTATGCCGTTTTAGCGTTTTATTCCGCGATTTTGAGCCAGAAAGAAGAAAGCCTTTCAATGGTAACGAATTTCTTTACCAATATCGCATTTTTTACGCTGTTTGTTATAATGGTGAAAGAAAGTGAACGAAAGGGGCTGCGATTATGACGGGACATGTCATAAAAATTAATGAAAATAAATGTATTGGCTGCGGCATATGCGTAAAGGATTGCGCTGCAAACAATATCGGGCTTAAAAATGGGAAAGCTTGTGTTATGTCAAACGATTGTATCATGTGCGGGCATTGCGTAGCCGTATGCCCAAAGGAAGCGGTTGCCATCAGCGGTTATGGAACAGGGCCAATCGCCAAAACCGGCGATATTCGCCTCAATCCCGACAGCGTATTGGATGTAATCCGTTTTCGGCGCAGCGTGCGTCAGTTTCAGGACAAAAAAATTCCCCATAATGTATTGGAACAGGTTCTTGAGGCTGGCAGGCTGACGCACACGGCAAAAAATATGCAGGACGTTTCCTTTGCTGTTTTAGAGAAGGAAAAAGCAAGGATAGAACAGATGGCCGTCCGCCTGTTCAGAAAAGTAAAGCCTTTTGCGGGTTTGTTCAGCCCTTTGGCGAGAAGGAACCAAATCGATGACAATTTTTTCTTTTTCCATGCGCCTGCCGTAGTCGTTGTCATTGCAAAAAACACCATAAACGGCGCGCTTGCGGCACAGAACATGGAATTTGCCGCTGAAGCGAACGGGCTGGGCGTGCTGTACAGCGGTTATTTTGCCGCCGCCGCCAAATTTTCGAGAAAAATAAAAAAAGAGCTTGGGCTCTCCAGAGGGCAGACAGTCGTAACTGCTTTGGTACTTGGGTATCCGAAGGTCAGGTTTCTGCGTTCAGCCCAGCGTGAAAAAATCAATGTGAAATATTTATAGGGGTTGATTTTGTGGAAAAGGAATGTGAAGAACGGTTAGAAAAAATTATAGAGGGGTTTCACAGCTGCAGGAACGCCTTAACTGCGATAGGTGACGAAACCAGGCAGCTGATACTGTTCGCGCTGCTCCAAAGCGATTTGGCCGGCATCCGTGTAGGGGAAATAGCGCAGAAGACGCATATGACGAGGCCGTCGGTGTCCCACCATATGCAGATTTTGAAGGAAGCGGGCATAGTAAATATGCGCAAGGAGGGAACGATGAATTTTTATTATATCAGCGCGGACGAAACCCGGTGGAAAAATCTTGTGGATTTAATCAATTTAGTTTACGACGGCATTCTGCACATCACCGGCCCCGCGGCCGGCGACAGGTAGCGATGCCGATTCCTGCAATTTCTATCAGACGAAAGAAAAACGACGCGCAGCCGGCAGTATGCCGGCGGCGCGTCTTAAATTGCTGTCCTTATAAAACGGCTGAAATTCCGTGAAAAAGCTTTTATGTATTCGCTTAATTTGTATTTTAGCATTAACATTAAGGTTTTTGTTTACCGCAAACGCAGCTTCCCGCATCGTTTTGGTTGACTTTGCCGCAACTGGGGCAGGTCCATTCGTTTGTTCCCGTTAGAGGCTGGTTTGCTTGCCCGTACTCCTGGGAATCAGGCGCGGCTGAAGAAGAGCCCGGTACGTCGGCTGTTGCAGGCGCCGGTGATTTTTCTTCCTTTAAACCGGATATTTGGTTTGAAATCTTGTCCAAGCTGTCCAGGACGTTCGCGAAAAAAATAAAAACCAGCGTTAATATAGCCGCTATAGTCCAGGTTTGCAGAGTAACAAAAAAATTGGTTTCAGACAATCCCAAAAGCACACCGGCCAATACTCCCGCTACACCAATTATGACACTTATTCCGTAAAATATACCGCCTTTGTTCAACTTGCTTTCCTCCTGTAAATCAATTATATTTTGTCTCGCCTTTTCAGAATATGTTTTCCGCCCTCCTTTTCAACAAAATACGGTTTCATCACTTTACAAAACAGAAAAATTGTATTATCCTATCTATAGTTGCAATTGCAACTATAGAAATGCGAAAAAAAGAATATACTGTACTTATCAAAGTGAATTGTAAGGAAACGGGGGAATAAACATGGGCTATTTTGATTGTAAGCTGTTTGAAGGGATATCGAAGGACGATTACGAGGAAATGATGCGCTGCTTCCATCCCTCCGTTAAAATTTTTCAGAGCGGGGACGACGTTTATTCCTTTGGCAGCCGCGGCAAGGCGGTCGGCATTATCCGCAAGGGAAGCGTCAGCGTCGTGCGTACCGACGTAAACGGCGTGCGCACGATTATTGAGCATGCCGGGCCGAACGAAATATTCGGAGATATCTTTTACGAGGGCTGCCTCTGGAAAAATGAAATCACTGTCCTCTGCGACCAGGACTGTGAAATTATGTTTATCGACTATTACCATATTACAAAGCGCTGCGGCAGCGCCTGTATTTATCACAGCGTGTTGGTGCAGAACATGCTTACGCTCGTCGCCGCGCGCGCGGAGGGGCTGCGTGAGCATATCGAGATTTTGAGCTGCCGGACAATCCGCGAAAAGCTGATTGCTTATTTTACCCTGCTGTGCGCGCGCGCCGGAGACGAACGGTTCGACCTGCCGTTTTCATTTGCGTCGCTCGCTGAATATCTGTGCGTCGACCGCAGCGCGATGATGCGGGAGCTCAAAAAGCTGAAGGATGACGGGCTTGTTAAAACAGACCGCCGCCATATAGAATTGAACAGAAAGGCGGCTGCCGCTTAGATATGGTCAGAAGGAACCAGCCTTGCGATACTTCTGTTGCGGTAGCGCAAATCCTGCGTGACCTCTTTTATCACCTCGATAAACGGCGGCATAAAAAACAGTGCGTCCTCGCTTTCAAGCTCTACCTCCAGGATGGCGCGGTCGTTCCAGAAGGGATAAATATCAAGCTCGAACAGCAGGCCTTCATAAATAAAGCAGTGGCGCTGTTTTTTTACCGTCCGGCTCGTCGGGTCTGCCTTTTTTAGCAGGGAATCGTACTCTTCCCGCGTAATCTCCTCCTCGATTTCGACGCGCTTTACCGCCGTAATGGTGCGCTTGTAAGTTTTGGTGTACGTATATTTTCCATCCGCGCCGCGCTTGCGCACGCGCCCGCCGAACGGGGAACCGTCATTTTTTAGATATGTCTGCTCTATATCCGTCTTGCTATAGCCTTCGGCCTGCTCTAAAACGGGAATATCGGGGTAACGGATTAGGTATTTACGCTCAATTTCAAGCGGGGCGTCCTTGCACATAGCTGCACCTCATACATTCATTTTTAATCTTTCATGCCGCGGTTTTACAGCCGCGGCCTTTTTGCAAAGAGAAATTGCTGGGGAAGCGGTATAGCCGTTAAAATATCAGGAATCGCTGGATTCCATTTTTCTTCCCGTCAAAAAGGTGACGGCGCGTTCTATCGCGTCCTTTGAGTTTTTCCAATCGCCGCCGCGGCTGCGGTAATCGTACATCGTACAGAAATGGGATATGTCGCCGCCAAGCGTTTTGAGATATCCGCCCGCAAGCGATGCCGCCGCCCTGTAAAATTCCGGCAGCTTTTTTGAAGAGACCCCGTTTTTGCCCATTGCGGCCTGCATAAGCTGTGTGTAATGCGGCAGGCAGATATATTCCTGCTGTGTAAAGAGCGCGCGGAAGGATTCGTCGTTTTCAAAGCTGCGGAAAACTGTTTCAAACATATGCGCCATTCCCCAGTCGATTTTGTCGCAGACAAAGCAGGTGCTTTGAAGCGCAGAGAGTGCTGAAAGCTGCTTTTTATCAGGCTTTCCCTTTGGGGCTTCAGGCAGGTAATCTTTAGCTATCTGTTCCAAATGCGTTTGGAGCAGCAATGCGTTTTGCAGGCGCTTGCCGCTCTGCACCATCATTTCAAAGTGGTTCCGGCAAAAGCCCTTTTGGTTGGTTTCCACCCGGACGTCCGGTTCCATCATCGCGGCGCCGGTAATATATTCCACATAGTTGTGTTCAAGCATATCACGCAGGCGGCAGATGGGGCAGCCCTCCTTCGGGCCGAACACGTCGTTGATTGGGATGGTGCAGATTGTCTCGCGCATAAATTACTCATCCTTTCAGGAAGAAAAAGTTAACAGGGCTATTGTAGCATATTTTGCCGGGTTATGATACAATGAAATCATATTTGAGCACAACGCAGAAGGCGGTATTTTTTTGCAGTATAGTAAAACAGACACGGGTGCGGCGGTGTTCCCGGTCACGGACCTTAATTTAAAACAGACGCTCGACTGCGGGCAGAGCTTCCGCTGGGACGAGCGTCCCGACGGCTCCTTTTATGGCACAGCCTTTGGCAAAACGGTAACGGCAAGAATGGAAAACGATACGCTCTATCTCGACGGCGCGACGGTAAAGGACGCAAAGGCGGTCTGGACAGATTATTTTGACCTGCGCTTTGATTATGTGGCGGTAAAGGACGCGCTTTCACAGCTTCATCCCGTTTTAAGGGAAGCGGCGGCATTTGCCCCGGGTATGCATATTTTAAACCAGGATTCATGGGAGGCGCTTTGCTCGTTTATTATTTCCCAGAACAACAATATCAAACGCATCAAGGGCATCGTCGCGAGGCTGTGCGAGGGCTTTGGGGAGCAGAGGGACGGCGTTTACGGCTTCCCCCTGCCTGAAACGCTTGCAAAGCTTACGCCGGACGACCTCGCGCCAATCCGCTGCGGGTTCCGGGCGGGGTATTTGCTCGACGCGGCGCGGAAAGTGGCGTGCGGGGAAGTCGACCTGGGCAGGATACGAAAAATGGAAACCGGGAAAGCAAGTGAAGAGCTGATGAAAATCAAGGGCGTTGGGCCAAAGGTCGCGCAGTGCGCCCTTTTATACGGGATGCACCGCCTTGAGTGCTTTCCGCTCGACGTTTGGATGAAACGCGCGATGGCGCGCCTGTTCCCGGATTTGGCGCCGGAGGATTTCGGCGAATACGCGGGGATTGCGCAGCAGTACATTTTCCATTACAGCAGGATGCATCCCGGATTGTTTGAACCGGCACAGGCATAACAGCGGCGTTATCCAGCCGTTTAAAAATGGGCGGATACCGAATACCAGGGGAGGAAAAAACGATGAAAAAGAAGCTTTTGCCCTGCTTGCTTGCAGCGTGCGTCATAGCGGGCCTTATCTCGGGAACGGTTCATACGGTGGAGCTTACGCGTGAGGAGCCGGAAAGCTACGCGCAGGCACAAAAGAGCACAGGCCCGCTTTACTGGATGGGATACGAGCAGTGTTATACGGACGACGCACCGCTTTCAGAGGAACGGTGGGACAAAAATGTAGAGTGGGTAGAGGAAAATTTTCTGGAGTATGGCTATTCCATGATGTCAACCGACGGCTGGATTGAAGCGGCGCAGGAGGTAAACGAACACGGCTATGTAACGAAATATAATTATAACTGGACGAAAACATGGGCGGACATGGCGCGGCAGCTGGACGAAAAAGGTATGGCGCTCGGCGTGTATTATAATCCGCTGTGGATTACCGCGCGGGCGGCCGGCCCGAAAAACGGCTGTACCATAGAAGGGACGGACGGGCTGCCGGTTTCGGGGCTTGTAAATCCCGATTACGCATTTTTCAGCCGCTTTAAGGGCAATGAGGAGCTGCCTTCGGCCATTAAGCACAGCGGCGAAGACGTTGCGCTTTACTGGCTCGATACGGATAAGCCGGGTGCGGAGCAATATGTAAAAAATTATGTGAAATTTTTTGCCGGCGCGGGCGTAAAATTTTTGCGCGTCGATTTTCTCGGCTGGTATGAGTCGGGCGAGAGCGGCGACCCGGATAACTATAACGGGAGTAAGGCGTACGGCACGCAGCGTTATAAAAAGGCGCTTAAATGGATGCATGAGGCGTGCGAGGAGTACGGCGTGATGCTGAGCCTTGTGATGCCAAACCTCTATAACCACGCGGAAAATGAACTCCAGTACGGGGATATGATGCGCATCAACGAAGATGTGTTTAACGGGGGCTGGGACCATATCAGCGACAGGAAGCGCGGGCAGCACCAGGAGTACTGGTCTCAATGGGCAAATTCCTTCGACGGCTTTACGGCGTGGTCTGACATAAGCGGACGCGGGCAGATGATTCTGGACGGGGATTTCCTGCGCCTGAATAAATTTGTGGAAACCAAGGATTTGGGCAGGGAAGAGATAGACGCGCAGAAGCGTTCGGCCGTTTCCCTGCTTGCAATGGCGGGCGCGCCGATTGCTATCGCCGACCAGTACGATACAATCGACAACCGCAACGAAACGGGTATCAGCAATTACACCTATTACCAGAACGAAGAGGTTTTAGCTCTCAATAAGGCGGGGTTTGCCGGCAAGCCGCTTGCGCTTGGCTCAAGCGAGCGCTGGGCTGGGCAGCTTCCGGACGGCAGCTTTGCCGTCGGATTGTTTAACCGCACGGGTGAAAAGAAAACACAGAAAATCGACCTTTACCAGGACCTGGGACTGACCGGGGCTGTTTCTGTCCGCGATTTATGGAAGCACGAGGATTTGAAGCAATCGGGTAACCTCTTTGAAACAGAGCTTGCCCCCTACGATTGTGTGCTGCTGAAAATCACGCCGCAGGACGGTACGATGCGCTTTGAAGCGGAGGCGGCCTCCCTGTTTGGAGCCTCCATTGATTATGACGCGCAGATTACCGGCTTTGGCTGCGCGCAGATGGAACAGGGCGATAGGGCGCTGTTCTGCGTAAACGTAAAAAACGCGGGTGAATATGCGTTTTCCATGGGCTATGCCGCGCCGGAGGGGGCAATAATCGATATTGCGCTCAACGGGAAAACAGTGCGCAGTGCAAAAGAGCTCGACGAGGGGGAACGCTGGCAGCTCGGAGGCGGGCAGGACACCCTGTTCCTTAGAGGCGGGGATAATATAATAGAGCTCGCTGTCAGGGAAGGCGCGCTCGACCTTGATTATATCGATATTGGGGTAGAATCGCGGGCTTTTCCTATCAAAAACATTTATACGCAGGAGGCTGAGGACGCCGTGCTGCATAAGTCGGCAGAGGTTGGCGACAAGTATGAGCTTGCGTATTATGATGCGTATGTGGAGCTGCCGGACAAGGATGCTTCCGTCGATTTTACGATTGATGTTGGCCAAACCGGAATATACGAGCTGCGCCTGCGCTACGCAAACGGCTACAAGAGCAAGGACGCGCAGGCGAGGGTATCTGTAAACGGGCAGGAGAAGACAATAGGCCTCAAACCGATGGGCGTGATGGCCTGGAATAACTGGGACGAGGCCACAGTGCGGCTGGAGCTTCAAAAAGGCAAAAACAAGATAACGGTTGTAAATGCCGGGGATACAAAATTCCATCTTGACCGGCTGGCGGCAGAATTGCTGGAAGAGAAGGCCGTACAGCCGGGCAGCAGTACGCTGAGTACGGGCACGGATGCGCAGGGAGAAAGCCATAACTGGACGCAGATTGCCATTGCTTCGGCGGTAACCGCCGTGCTTGCCGTTTTTGCGGTATGCATCGCCGTTTTGCTTGTGAGACGGCATAAACGGCGGAATACGAAACCGGAGGACGGCGGCAGGTGATTAAATAGGCGAAAAACGATAGTAAATACACAGAAAAAGGCGCCCTATTGCGGGCGCCTTTTTCTGATAAAAATAGAATAAAATAATGAAAGTTAGCGTATTTTCACTTAAATAAAATATAATTTAGTATTTTACAGGATTTGCGGTCAGGTATTTCTTGACCATCAAAGCAACCTTAAAGACAATCGCGTCTTCAAATTCCCTTAAATCGAGGCCTGTCAGCTTTTTGATTTTTTCCAGCCTGTACACGAGCGTGTTGCGGTGTACAAACAGCTTCCTGGATGTTTCGGAAACGTTCAGGTTGTTTTCAAAGAAGCGCTGGATGGTAAAGAGCGTTTCCTGGTCGAGCGACTCGATGGAGCCGCGCTTGAAAACCTCTTTCAGGAACATTTCGCAGAGCGTTGTGGGCAGCTGGTAAACCAGGCGCGCAATGCCGAGATTATCGTAGCTCACAATGGTGCGCTCCGTGTCGAATACCTTGCCGACCTCCAGGGCGACCTGTGCCTCCTTAAAGGAATGCGCCAAATCCTTGATGCCCGTTACCGTGGTGCCGATGCCGACGACGCAGTGCGTGTAGAACTCACTCGACAGCGTGTCCACAATAGAGCCCGCAAGCTTTTCCAAATCCTTTGAATCGATGCCCGCTTTAATTTCCTTTACGAGCGCGATGTCCGTCTCGTTGATATTGATGACGAAATCCTTTGATTTATCGGGGAACAGGTTCTGCAGGATATCATACGCCGATATATCGGTTTTCGACGTAATCTTTATCAGCATGCAGACCCTTGTGACCTCTGAATTAAAGCGCAGCTCACGCGCCTTTAAATAAATATCGCCGGGGAGGATGTTATCAAGGATGACGTTTTTGATAAAATTGCCCCTGTCGTATTTTTCGTCGTAATACTGCTTGATGCTGCCAAGGGAAACGGCAAGCAGCTGCACGTATTTCTGCGCAATTTCATCGTTGCCCGAAACAAACACGGCGTATTCCGCCCTGGAGCTGCTTCCGAACGATTTAAACGTATGGCCGTTAATGACAAACGGCGCGGTAGAGCCGAGTGTTTCCGCCGTCACGCTTTCAATGACCTCTCCGATTCTACCGAGCTCGCTGCAGGCAATGACAACGGAGGTCTCATCGATTACTCCGATTGTTCTGTCTATGGCGTCCCTCATTTGATGAATAACACCCTGAAACAATCTGTTTGACATGACACAATCCCTCAATTCTTTGAAAAATAAGCGGGGGAAACGCTCTGGCTTACGGCAATCAAACTGCCTAATTCCCCATACAATACAATTGACATATACATTTTACACAAATTTCAAAAAAAATGCAACCTTTTCTCAAATAAAAAGCGTCCATTTCCATAATAATTCAGTGGAAAAAAAGGCGATTTTCTCCTTTTGACGCAAAATTGTCATAGCCAGGCGCTGTTTTGAAATTTGTCTGCCTAAACTTCAGTATATTTTGCTTATGCCTGAATGAGGGCATATTCTGCTTTTACTCTGCCGCTGCTGTGCGGTATAAAGTAAGTACCTGGAATACCTGTGCGCGGCGCACAGCGGTTTTGTGTACTCCGCTTGGCATAAATAGGTATGGTGGATAAGAGGGCGGCAGGATGCTTTGCCGCCCGCGGGCCGTAAGGGAACCCATCGAAAGGATTCCCCCCTCTTTGATTATCATCATATAAGGTTTCATAAAAATCCAGGAAGCTGTATGCTGTAAAAAGTACTTACCCGCCAAACAAGAAATCAAGCACATTCCAGCCGGCGTCGGTTTCCGCCCGGTAAAGCTCAGTAAAGCCGCACCGCTTGCAGGAAACAGTGATGAATTTTTTGTTCTGCACATCGAAAAGCTTCGCAAAGTTGCCGCCGGTCGCCTGGAACTGGCCGCTTTCAAATTCCGTGCATCCGCATTTCGCGCAGATGAACTGTTGCTTTTGTCCATATTGCTCCATAATGCCGCGCTCCTTTCTATAGCCAATATAAGAAAAAACGGCGGGACATATGCGTCCCGCCGTCTGTCTTCATCAAAAATCAGGCCTTATTTACAGAGCCGAACAGTTCCATCTTCTCTTTGACCGTCGCCTTGATTGCCTCAAAGCCGGGAGCGAGAAGCTTTCTCGGGTCGAAGCCCTTACCCTGTAAATCCTTGCCGTCCTCGATATACTTTCTCGTCGCCGCGGCGAAGGAAAGCTGGCACTCCGTATTGACGTTGATTTTAGAAACGCCCAGGGAAATTGCCTTCTTAATCATATCCTCCGGGATGCCGGTGCCTCCGTGGAGAACGAGCGGCATGGAACCGGTCAGCTGCTGGACGGCGTCGAGCGTATCGAAGCTCAGGCCAGCCCAATTTTCCGGGTATTTGCCGTGGATGTTGCCAATACCGGCTGCGAGCATCGTAACGCCCAAATCAGCAATCATTTTGCACTCCTGGGGGTCAGCGCACTCGCCCATACCGACGACGCCGTCTTCCTCGCCGCCGATGGAGCCAACCTCAGCCTCGATTGAAAGGCCTTTGTCATTGCAGATTTTTACAAGCTCTTTTGTCTTTTCAATGTTTTCCTCAATCGGGTAATGGGAACCGTCGAACATGATGGAGCTGAAGCCCGCTTCTATGCACTTGAGCGCGCCTTCATAGCTGCCGTGGTCGAGGTGAAGCGCGACCGGAACCGTAATATTAAGCTCGTCGAGCATGCCGTTGACCATATTGACGACCGTCTTGTAGCCGCACATATATTTTCCCGCGCCCTCAGATACGCCGAGGATGACAGGTGAGCCGAGCTCCTGAGCTGTCAGGAGAATCGCTTTGGTCCATTCGAGGTTGTTGATGTTGAATTGGCCGACGGCGTAATGGCCGGCCTTTGCCTTCGTGAGCATTTCTTTTGCGTTTACCAGTGGCATTTAAATCACTCCAAAATTTTAAATTTCCTGCTGCGCGTGTACCAAATGTTTGGCGCAAACGCGAAAACAGCGTTTACGAAGTTTATTATACATGATTATGTGCGAAATAAAAAGGGGGGAACATAAAAAAATCAAAAATTGAAAAGAGGCTTGACTTGTACAGGGGATTGCGGTAAAAATAAACTGTAAGAAAAAATAATATATTGGAGGATAAAACTATGCCCTGTATACAATTGAAAGTAAGCACGCCTGTAACGCAGAAGCAGGAGATAACGCTGAAGGAACGGCTCGGCCAGGCGATTACCATTTTTCCCGGAAAAACAGAAGCATGGCTTATGGTGGAAATAGAAGCGGACTGCCATTTATGGCTTAGCGGCGACAACAGCGCGCCTGCGGCGTTTGCTGAGGTGAAAATTCTTGGCACATCCACAAGGGAGTATTTTGAAAAGATGACTGCCGAGCTTTGCAAAATCTTCAGCGAGGTGCTGGGCATTCCCGGCGACCGGACGTATGTAAAGTACGAGGAGGTTACGCACTGGGGCTTTAACGGCGGGAATTTTTGAGGACTAATAGGGGGAAGACGGAGGAAAAGCAGTGGAAAAGAAAAATGAAGTACACGATAACCGACGGATTTTAGAGCAGCGGATTACGCTGTGGAAAGGCTTCTCAGTCAGGCTTGCGGATATTATTGCCTTTCTGGGAATCACCCTGCTTGCGGTGCTGGTGAGATACGCGTTAATCGGGGCGGTTTCTCCCGATTATACATATTATCTGGAACCGTGGGCGCGCCAGATTGAGAGTAATCCGGGCGGGCCGCTGATGTCGCTGGGTAAGAGTATTGGCAATTATACGCCGCTTTACATGTATTTTTTCACATTGGCGCAGTATCTGCCAATTGGTAAGCTTGAGGCAGTTAAACTGATTACGCTTGTATTTGACTTTATAGCAGCGTTTTTCTTTCTGTATTATGCAGGCAAAAGGACAGGCTCCATACCGAAGGGGCTGCTTGCGTATGGAGTAGTTCTTTTCCTGCCCTCTGTGCTGATAAACGGCGCGCTATGGGGGCAATGTGATATAATATTTACGTTTTTTATGGTACTGTCGTTTCTTTGGATTATGAAAGGGAAGCCGGCAGGCGGTATGATATTTTATGGGATTGCCTTCGCGCTTAAGCTTCAGGCCGTGTTTTTTCTGCCGGTTCTGCTTGTGCTTTGGCTCCATAAAAAAATGAAGCTTTGGACATTCCTGCTGGTTCCGGGTGTGTATCTGGTAAGCGTGGTACCGGCGCTGCTTTTCGGAAGAAGCCTTGAGGATGTACTTTCCGTGTACCTCAGGCAAACCTCTGCCTACAGTGCGAACCTGTCGATGGATTTTCCGAACATCTACCAGATTACCGGGGACCGTTTCATCGGACAAATGGGAACGGCAGCGGTTATTTTTACGGTCGCGCTTCTGGCGGTGATGGCATATTATCTTTACTGCAATCGGTCGATAAACTGGAATGCGGACAGGTATTTGCTGCTGGCGCTGTTTGTCCTGCTGCTGGTACCGTACTTTCTGCCGTATATGCACGACAGGTATACATTCCCGGCCGACATTTTTGCCCTGCTGCTGTTTTTCCGTAATAAACGGTATTTCTGGACTGTAATCGCAACACAGCTGCTGTCCGTCCTTTCCTACCAGAGATTCCTTTTTCAGCAGGAGGGAATACCTTATTCCTGGGCAGCGGTCGCGTATTTGCTTTTTCTGTGCTTTCTCGCATACCGGCTTGTCAGGCCGGAAAAAGCGAAAGCCCATAGCTTATTAGAAAAAAGCCTTTAAACAATTCAGGAAAACAATATAATGGAGGAATGGATAGAATGGCGAAATCTGACCGTTTTGAACGGGTGTACAGGCAGGGAACGCTTACCCAGACGGAAATATGGGTGGACAGGGAAACCGGCGTCAATTATTTATACCATGAGGACGGCTATTCCGGCGGATTGACCGTCCTGCTTGACCGCAGCGGCAATCCCGTGATTTCCCCCGTTATAGATTAATAAAAATCCGGTTATCCGGCGGTACGCTGCGTTGTGCAGACCCCAAAGGAGCCGTCGGGCAAAAAAGGAGCCTTTTACATGAAATCCTACAGAAAAGAATTATTTTTTCAAATCCCGTCGCGCCGCGGGCTTGTGAACATCACCGGCGACGTACAGAAGGCCATCATGGAAAGCGGTGTGAAGGAGGGCCTGGTGCTTGTAAACGCCATGAACATCACGGCAAGCGTCTTTATCAACGACGACGAGAGCGGCCTGCACCGGGACTATGAAGCATGGCTTGAAAAGCTCGCGCCGGAAAAGCCGTACAGCCAGTACCATCATAACGGGTTTGAGGACAACGCCGACGCGCATTTAAAGCGCACCGTCATGGGTCGCGAGGTTGTCTGTGCCATTACGAATGGAAAGCTCGACTTTGGCACCTGGGAGCAGATTTTTTACTTTGAATTCGATGGGATGCGGAAAAAGCACGCGCTGATTAAAATCATCGGTGAATAATCAGAAGAAATACAGGCCGGACGGGATTCCCGTCCGGCCTTTTAAAACCAATTAAGATATTTTACATGAATTTTTTTACCGGCCCCATCCTCTATATCGTAGGCAGCCAGGTAGACGGCATCAAAGGCCGCGCAGAGATACGGGGCAAGCTCCCGTTCCAATTCCCCTGTTTTCAGGGCCGAGACATTGATTGTTCCGCATTTTTTGAAATATCGATTATCAAACAGGCGGTCAAGCGTTTCTTCCCACTGCCTGGAAGCGGCGGCGCCGTTTAAAGAAGGGGCAACAAGAAAGCATTTGGTTTCCCTTATATCTTCTACGGCGGGTTTTGTATAGAGCGCACTGTAAAAATCGTCCTTTGACAGAATTTCTTCAAACATGCGCGTTCCCATTGCGGAAAGCCCTTGTACCTGTACCGCGTATTTTCCATAGGGCGTTCCGGAGACAAAAAAGCACTTCTGGAACAGCGCAAGGCCGTCCTCCATGTCCTCCGGCTGTGAAAACGCTTCCGCCAGAGGAAAAACCGACGTCATGGACAGGCCATATTGCTTTTGATAAAAATAAAGATGTGCGATTTCATGCTGTAAAAGCACGTTTTTTAAAACGAGCTCCTTATACCATGCAGACGGACGTTCCGCCTTTGGGAAATAAGGCGCGTTTTCCTGTAAAAATAGCAGGGAAAGCGGCAGAGCGGACGGCTCGTCCCAGATATGTATCCTTCTTTCTTCGAATGAAATTTCCTGAAGCATTTAGGTTGACCTCGTTTTTTTATTTATTCTATCATAAGTGAAAAGCGGTTTCATTGCAAACAAAAACAGCGTGCGTAAAGGTTTGCATGGACATTTTTCCTTCAAAATCCGTATTGTCTTGACGCGGGCGCATATATATTGATAGAATGAACGTGTTTTGCACAAAAGTTGAAAGCGGTGACGAGGAAAATGATGGAGCAGATTATAGAAGCGGTAACGCAGGGGAACGCGTTTCTCAACGGAATCGTATGGGGTGTGCCGATGATTGCCCTGATTCTCGGCACAGGCATTTACATGAGCTTCCGCACAAAGTTTTTTCAGATAAGAAAAGCGAAATATACCACAAGGGAAACGTTCCTTGCGATTTTCCGGAAGCGTTCCGTTACGAAAACAAAGGATAAAAAGGCGGTTTCGCAGTTCCAGGCGATGTCCACGGCGCTTGCCGCGAGCATTGGCACCGGCAACATCGCGGGTGTTGCGACGGCAATCGCAATCGGCGGGCCGGGCGCGGTGTTCTGGATGTGGATATCCGCCTTTTTCGGGATGATGACGAGCTTTTCGGAAAACGTGCTCGGTATCTTTTACCGCAAAAAGAACAAAAAGGGCGAATGGTCCGGCGGCGCGATGTATTACCTGGAAAACGGGCTGAAGGAAAAAAAGGGCCTGCGCCACTTTGCAAAGCCCCTTGCCGTTTTATTTGCGCTGTTTTGCGTGCTCGCGTCGTTCGGGATTGGCAATATGACGCAGGTTAACTCTATCGCTTCCTGTATGAAAACAGCGTTTGAGCCGATGATGGGCTTTGAAATACCAAATCTTGTGACCGGAATCGTGCTTGCCGCAATTGCGGGGCTGGTTATTATCGGCGGTATCAAGCGCATCGGCAAGGTAACGGAAAAGCTCGTCCCGTTCATGGCGTGCGCGTATATGCTTGGAACGCTCGTCATTTTTTTCTCGAACTTTGAACAGATTCCCTATGTGTTCGGCAGCATCTTCCACAGCGCATTCAGCTTTGAATCTATCGGCGGCGGCGTAGGCGGCGCCATTGTCAAGCAGGCTGTGGACATGGGCTTCAAGCGCGGCGTATTCTCAAATGAGGCGGGCCTCGGCTCGTCGGTTATGGTCAACAGCTCCTCCGACGTCAAGGAGCCGGTCGTGCAGGGCATGTGGGGCATTTTTGAAGTGTTTTTCGACACCATAGTCGTCTGCACCCTGACGGCCTTCGTCCTGCTTTCAAGTACGACGGGCAGCGCCGTGCCGATTGAGGAAGCGCTTCAGAATATCAGTACGCAGACGCAGTTCATACAGATTGCCGACGGCGCAGATTACGCAGGCGAAATCCCATTAATCGATGAAAATGACAACGGCGTCGTTATCCAGACGAAGGGGGAAAGCGGCGGGAAAAGCTTTTTGGCAAAAACAATCTGGGGGCAGGAATTTTCCGTACATACGCTGCCGGCTGAGAAGAAGACGGAAAGCGATTATATTTTTACAAACGTGATGACAGTCAAGGGCGTTCAAAGCACAGACCGCCACGGCGACCCGGTCGTTGATGAAAACGGCAGCCCGGTCATCAGCTCGGTCAAGATAGAAAAGGTGGAGGGCGTACCGCTGGTTACGTATGCGTTTTCGGAGCGCTTTGGAGACGCGGCGGGAATTATTCTTGCAATTGCGGTTTTGCTGTTTGCCTTTTCAACCGTCATCGGCTGGTCCTTTTACGGGACGAAGGCAATGGAATACCTGTTTGGGACAAAATCGACCGTACTGTATAAAATACTGTTTGTCCTGTTTATTGTCGTAGGCGCCACGATGAGCCTTGACCTTGCGTGGGGGATTGCGGATACGTTAAACGGCCTGATGGCTCTGCCGAACCTCATCGGCGTACTTGCGCTCTCCGGCACCGTTCTTAAAATCACGCATAACTACGTCAAGCGCAAGGCGTGCGACAATCCACGTATCGTCGAGCCAATGCTGTCGGCCTATCCGGACATCCAGCATGAGCAATATAAAAAGCTGATTGAGGAGGACGACGTTACTTCAAAAAAAGAAAACTAAACTGGGCTGCTGATGCCGCCGGGAAAATTCCCGGCGGCATATTTTATTCTGTATTTATTCACGGGGCGAAAAAAGCAAACAATAATTTATTATGCGATCTGGCGAAAAATCCATGTATAAAACTGCAAGGGCTTAATCTGAACAGACGGATTTACGTATAACTGTCCAAAATCGGGTAATTATATTATTCTTTTAAAGCCTATTTTTAAAATATCACATAATAATATGTGAATAACAGGAAATTGTGAAAATTCGAGTAATAATATTGTTCCTCTCATTCCGTTTATTTCCATTATACTGGTATTGTTAAATATAAAGCGTTGGAATTTAAAAAGGAGGCGCTGTTTTATGTCGCGAATTGACGAAGAGACTTCCTATATTTTAAGCCGGATTATCAGCCTGCGCACAAAGCAGGGAGAAAAGGCAGGAAAATATTTGTCTGAAAAGCAGCTGAGCAGGGATTTAGGCAAATCCGACTCCTATCTTTCCACGCTCAACAGCAACAAAACGCTGCCTTCCATGAAGACGATTATACGTATTTGCGAATACTTCGATATTTCCCTGTTTGATTTCTTTTTGGAAGAAGAGGACGATCCGGTATTCGCACGCACCTTGTACAGGGAGCTGCGGCAGTGCAGCGACGACGACCGCGCCCTGATTACCAAGCTGATTCACAGCCTGGCGGGCAAAGGTTCGGATAAGGAATCATAGCCCGCATAGCCGGGAGCCAGAGATAATTTTATATGATAAAACGCGCATCTTTCTTTTATCTGGTCAGATAAAAAAGCGATGCGCGTTTTTATTTCAATAATCAGCAGGAGCTATCCCGGCCGTTTTGGGGTTCCCCGGCACAATCTATGGCAATCCATTCCCAGTCTTCGCAGCAGCGGCCCTGCAGCCCTACCCATTTCTCAAGCAGCCTGCACCAGACGTCACATTTGTCTGCATAATACTCCCCATACCTGCAATTTGTGCAGGCCTTGTTTTCCATACCAACGCCTCCCCCTCATCAATTGCCAGACATAAGCGGTTTGGAACCAAAACCTTCAGAAAGAAGGTTTCCCCCCAGTTCCTTAACCGGTATGTGATGTTTGGTCACATTGTTTTTTTCGTCTAATTATACATCTATAGAATTAAAATGTCAATAACTATAGTTGATTTTATTTAACCGTTGATATTGATAGAATACTTCTATAGGAGTGGTTTCCATGTTAAATGAATTGAATGCGCAAATCGGCTGCCGCGTGCGCAGGCTGAGAAGCGAACAGAAGCTTTCCAGGGAGGGCCTGTCCGAGAAATGCGAGCTTTCTACGCAGTTTCTTGCCGATATCGAGTCCGGCAGGAAAAGCATGACGACTACAAGCCTTTGGAAGGTTGCGCGGGCGCTTTCCGTTTCTTCCGATTACCTGCTGTTTGGGAGCTGTGAAGAAAAAAACCTGACAGTTTTAATGGAAAAGGTCTCGATGCTTTCTAAAGAGGACTTGCCGCTTGCCGAAAGGCTGATTGACGCAGTTCTAGAAACACGAAGGAACAGGCTGGGGTAATATGGAGAAAGGCTGCCCGTACGGGCGGCTTTTTTTGATGATTGAAAATATATATCGGAGCACCCGTTTTTTCAGCGCTGGGCTTTCAAATAAAAGGTTGGGTTTCAGCGAATTTACAGGAGTGCTGGAAAGCTTTTTACCAATTGCGGCGAAAATATGCGAATTTTTGAAAAACGGGGGATGATAGTGCCTTGACGCTTAATGCGGCTATGTACTATAATAAGAATTGAATCTTCTATAGCCCTTTGGGCCGGGGCCGGCTTATCGGCGGGATTCGTTCAGAATGTTGGAAGCACAGGCACGCCGTCCCTCTTTTGGGAAGAGGGGGGACAGGCACAGACTTTGTTTGGCAGACGGACCGGCGCGTTTTAGGAAGGCGCGTAAACCGCAGACAGGCGGCTTGCGGTCCGGCGAAAGGAATTGTGGTATGATAGAATTAAAAAATGTGTCCAAGACATACCAAAGCGGCACGCATGCGCTCCACAACGTGAACCTCTCGATTGACGAGGGTGAGTTCGTGTTTATTGTGGGTGCGTCCGGTGCGGGCAAAAGTACGTTTTTAAAGCTCATTATGCATGAGGAAACGCCGACTGAGGGGGAAATCTTCGTGGACGGCGAATCAATTGCAAACATGAAGCGCAAGAAGGTGCCTTATCTGCGCAGAAAGATGGGCATCGTGTTCCAGGACTTCAGGCTGATTGACAAAATGACAGTGTTTGACAACGTGGCGTTTGCCATGCGCGTTATTGGGGCAAGCCCGCGTGCCGTTTCCCGGCGCGTACCCTACATACTGGGGCTGGTCGGCCTGCGCGACAAGGCAAAAAGCAAGCCCAGCGAGCTTTCCGGCGGCGAACAGCAGCGCGTGAGCCTTGCAAGGGCGCTTGTCAACAACCCCAAAATGATTATCGCGGACGAGCCTACGGGCAATATTGACCCCGAAATGTCACACGAAATCCTCGAGCTGTTAAGTGAAATCAACAAGATTGGCACGACGGTGCTCGTCGTCACACATGAGCATAACCTCGTCTCCGAATTCGACAGGCGGGTCATCACCATCGATAAGGGCCGGGTCGTAAGCGACTCAAAGCACCCTGAGCTCGGCGGCGGGGCCGCAGAGGAGGAAGCGCTCGACACGGCAAGGTATGAAGAGCTTATTAAGGAGCTTGAACCATACGGCGTGGACGAATAAGCATCGCCTTGCTGTATGAACAGGTGGAACGGGAAAGGAATTTGACATATGAAGGGTTTTGGGTATTTATTTAAAGAAGGGCTGAAAAACGTCTGGCATAACCGGATGATGTCCTTCGCTTCAATCGGCGTGCTGATTTCCTGCCTGCTTCTTACGGGAGCAGCCGTGCTGGTCTGTATGAACGTACAGTCGGTCGTCGCCTCGGTCGGCGATTCAAACGTGGTAAACGTTTATCTCGACGACGATATCAACGAGCTCGAGGCAAAGGCGATTGGCAGTGAAATTGAAAAAAACGGTAACGTAGAAAAATGTGATTTTTATTCAAAAGAGGTTGCTATTTTAGAATTCCAGGACGCGCTGGGAGAGGTTTTCCCGCAGATGCAGGGAGACCAGAACCCCCTGCCGCACGCGTTCCATGTATCGTTTAAGGACTTGTCCATCTACGACCAGACCGCTAAGGAAATCCAGCAGATTGACGGGGTGGACAAAATAAGTAACCGCAGCGACGTTGCGGAAAAGCTGACGAGCCTCAACAATCTCGTGGCGACCATGGGGCTTTGGGTGGTCATTATCTTAGGGATTATCTCCCTGTTTATCATTTCAAACACAATCCGTATGACGATGTACGCCAGAAGGTTTGAAATCAGTATTATGAAATCAGTCGGCGCGACGAACGCGTTTGTCCGCATCCCGTTTGTTGTCGAGGGCATGTTGATTGGACTGCTTTCCGGGCTGGTTTCCTCTGTGCTGCTGATGTTCCTGTACGACGCAATCATGGCGGCCGCGCAGCACATCGTACCGTTTACATCAATCAATTATAACGTAGTGGCGGCCCCCGTTACGGCGGCGTTTGCCATAGCCGGCATGCTTGTCGGCGCGGTCGGCGGGTTTATCTCAATCCGCAAGTACCTGAAAAAGGAAGGAAACGAAATTCTCGGCTGGTAAAGGATATTTTAGGAAGAGGTATTCCTTTGCGCCAACGGGAACATGAACCCGGAAGGATGATGGAATTGTTCAAAAAAATAATCGGCTTAATGCTTGCAGGCCTTCTTTGTACGCAGATTGTGGTATACGCGGCAACGGATATTTCCGGTATGGAGGACAAAAAGGACGACCTGCAGAGCCAGAACGAGCAGCTTGAAAAGGAACAAAAGAAAACGCAGGAGGAAATTGAGCAGAAGGAGCAGAAGCAGCAGGAGCTGGCCGCTCAGCTCAGTGAGCTGGATACAAAAATCAAGGACAGCCGCGCAAAGCTTTTGGAGCTTGAAAACCAAATCGCTCAAAAGGAACAGGATATTGAAACGGTGCAGCAGGAGGTTGACAAAGATACGAAAACCCTCCAGCAGCGCATCAAGGCCATCTATATGGCGGGCGATACGACCAACCTGGAAATTATACTCGGCGCAAAGGATTTTACCGATTTTCTCGACAAGCTGGAGCTTGTGGAAAATATATCGGAGCATGATTCCCGCCTGATTAACGACCTGAAGGACAGCATGGCCGCCTTAAACGACGAAAAGGAGCAGCTTGAAACGGCGAAACAGGCGCAGGAGGAAGAGCAGGCATATCTCGACGGCGAGCAGGCAAACTACCAGCAGCTCGCGGAAGAGAACAAAGAGCTGCTCAATGAGCTTTACGATGTAAAGGTCAAAACGGGCGAGGAGCTCGACCAGAACAACGCCGAGCTGAAAAAGCTCGAGAAGGAAATCAAGGAATATTACGAAGAGCAAAAGCGCAAGGCTGAGGAAGAGAAAAAACGCCAGGAGGAAGCACAAAAAAACCAGAATTCCGGCGGGGGCTCCTCCACAACAGACACGAGCGACGTTACGCCAACGGGTACGGGCTACCAGTGGCCGGCTCCCGGGTATACAATCCTTACCTCCCTTTGGGATGAGGACCGCGGCAGCAGGAACCACGGCGCGCTCGATATTGCCGGCGGAGATATCTTCGGTAAAAAGGCGGTCTCTGCGGAGGACGGCACCGTCGTCTTTACATACTCCGGTTGTACGCACAACTGGAGCAAGCCAATGAGCTACAGCTGCGGGTGCGGCGGCGGCTACGGCAATTATATTATGATTGACCACGGCGGCGGCTATTCCACCCTGTACGCCCACCTTTCATCGCTGGCTGTATCGACGGGCCAGACGGTAAAGAAGGGCCAGGTCATCGGCTATATTGGGACGACCGGCCATTCCACCGGGCCGCACCTCCATTTTGAAACCCGCTATATGGGCGAGAAATACAACCCGCTGCTGGAATACCCGCAGTTCCCCAACGTTTAAGAAAAGGCAATCCGCCGCGCGCACGTTTTGTGCCGCGGCGGATTTTTAATTATAGTGCCCATACGGAATACAGGTTTCCTTTCCGGCATAAAAATATCTATGATACTCAATTGGAAACCGGAGGATATATCTATGATTACGGCGCTTACCATAAAAGAAGAGATTCCAAAGGGCTTATGCGGAAGGGTTGGGGCTTTTTTCAAGCCGAACCCGCCCGTTCCAACCCTGAGCACAATAGGCGATACGCTTGCTGTGCTCCATGTGGAGTACGGAAGAAAAAGGGAAAAAATCGCGTGGGATAAAATTGAAAAGGAGCTTGGAAACGGCAAAAAGGAAGTGCTGTACAGCGGGGATATTCCTCTTCCGAGGGGGCTGAAGCGTTACCGTTCCCACGCACTGATGCACCGGATGGCGGAAAACGCGGCGCTTGAGGCCTTGTCACGCCTGAAGCTGCCGCCGTACCGGCTGCGGCTTGGCTTGTTTGACCCGGACGGCCTGAACGACGGGATGCTCCGCCTGTTATTGCCGTTTTCCTCCTGCATCAACGCGGTCAGCGGGAATATGAAGGCGTATATCGACCGCGCGGACGAAATTATGGAGGAAAGCGGCGCGTTTATTTCAGTACATAAAAGTATTGGCTGCCTTGAGAGCTGCCACGTCGTAATCGCGCCGGAAAAAATCCGCATGGAGCTTCCGCTTTCGGACAATACCGTCGTGTTTACAGGTGAAAAGCCCGCCGTCAGCGTGCGCGGGGTTGTTTTCGACAGGTATACCCTCTCCCTGCCGCAAAAATATGAGCAGATTCGGCCCGGTTCCATCAGCCGCGAATATTTTGCCTGTGCGCTTTACGATAAGGGAAGGCAATACGAGATTGGTTCCCTTATCCCACAGGGCTGTGTTTGTGCGGGTAAGCCTATGCCGATGGACGAGGTGTGCCGGTTCGTCAAGACGCAATGTGAAATACTTTAAAGGAATTTACCTGTACTTTGAACTTAAAGAAAATGAACGTATTTCACATTTTTGAAACTTTTTGGTTTATTAATAATATAATGAAGCCATATCGTAAGCAAAGGAATAACAATAGGAAGGCGGTGCCTTATGGCTGACGAATTTATCGACGCGTTTATACAGGCGGGCTGCAGCTTCCGCCCGGGAGAGGAAAAGCTGACAAGCGAGCAGCGGCAGGCTTATGAGCAGCAGCAGGCGGAATATAATAAGCTGTTTGATGAAATCGAAAACAAGCTGGGGGATGATTACCGGCTGATGCGCCAGTTTGAGGAAACAGCGAATTCCGTTTACAGTACGCAGGAGGAGTGGATTTACCGCAAGGGCTTCAGTGATTGCATTCGCCTGCTCAAATGGATGGACGCGTTTGAATAAGGCCTGGCGGTTTTGTCCTTTAACCCGGGACAGAACCGCTGTTTTTATTTCTCTCAAAAGATAAAAAAACGCCGTGTCGGTTGGGTACGGCGTTGACATTATTTCTTTTTAGGTATAAAATAAATTCGTATGTGAATTTTAATTTTAAAGGGGTGAAAAAAGATGGACGCAGGAAGTAGCAGCGGCACAGTACCCGGGCGAAGCGGCGGTAAAAGAAGGTGTGCGCGCCCGCGCGTCCGCTTTTTTTGACCCAGCCTGCTTTGACCGGTTCTTGTGTCGTACTTCTGCCTAATAACCAAATGTAAAAGTTAGGAGGAGAGACCAATGGAAAGGAATCCGGTAAGCTTTCAGGATACGATTACATCGCTGCTTGAAAGGAAAAAGTACACAACCCTGAGGGACATTCTGACCACGATGAACCCTGCCGACATTGCCGCGCTGTTCGACGATTTAGAGGACGACGCGCTGCCGCTGCTGTTCCGGCTGCTGCCAAAGGAACAGGCTGCGGAAACCTTTGTCGAGATGGACGAGGATATGCAGGAGCTTTTAATCCTTGGCTTCAGCGATACAGAGCTCAAGGAGGTCGTCGATGAGCTGTACGTCGACGACGCGGTCGATTTGATTGAGGAAATGCCGGCAAACGTCGTCAAACGTATTTTGCGCCAGGCAGACCCCGACACCAGAAAAATGATAAACGAGATACTGAAGTATCCGGACGACAGCGCCGGCAGTATCATGACGACAGAATATGTCAGCTTCCGCCCTGATATGACGGTGATGGAGGCAATCAAGCGGATACGCAGGACGGGCGTTGACAAGGAGACAATCTATACCTGTTATGTAATTGAAGACAACCGCAAGCTGGTTGGCATCGTTTCTATCCGTACGCTGCTTTTATCTGAAGAAAACGACGTCATACGGGACATTATGGAAACGCACGTCATTGCGGTCGGCACACTCGACGACCAGGAGGCCGTCGCGCACATGTTCCGCAAATATAATTTTCTTGCCATGCCGGTCGTAGACGGGGAAAACCGCCTGGTCGGCATCGTAACGGTCGACGACGCTATCGACGTTATGCAGGAAGAGGCGACGGAAGATATTGAAATGATGGCCGCTATCACGCCGACAGATAAGCCGTACATGAAAACTGGCGTTTTTGAGACGTGGCGCAAGCGTATCCCATGGCTGCTGATTTTGATGATTTCCGCGACGTTTACCGGCATGATTATTACTTCATTTGAAGACGCGCTGGCAGCGCAGGTTGTCCTGACTGCCTTTATCCCCATGCTGATGGATACGGGCGGAAATTCGGGCAGCCAGGCGTCCGTAACGGTTATCCGCGGCATATCGCTGGGTGAAATTGAATTCCGTGACCTGCCCAAGGTGATATGGAAGGAAAGCCGCGTCGCCGTACTGTGCGGCGTAACCCTTTCGGCTGCCAACTTTTTAAAACTGATGTTTTTCGACCGGGTGAGTATGCAGATTGCAGCGGTCGTCTGCCTGACGCTTATTTTAACGGTCATCGTTGCAAAGGTTATCGGCTGTACGCTGCCGATGCTTGCAAAAAAAGTCGGCTTCGACCCGGCAGTCATGGCAAGCCCGTTTATTACCACAGCGGTCGACGCGATATCGCTGCTTGTTTATTTCCAGATTGCAAAGCTGCTGCTTGGCATATAATGGAGCAGAAAACACAGGAGGGGGGTAAACCCTTGCCGTGTGTGATTCGTAATAGAAAACAGAAAGGGCATTGCCGCATTAAATTTGGAAAAACCGCCAAAAATGGCGGTTTTCCTTGTTTCATTCCCGGAAATGCGTTATGATAGGTCCAGGAGAAAATATACGCAGAATTTATTTTCCGCCGTTCGGAGCCAGACGGCTGCCAAGGTTGTCCGGACGGGGCTTTATCCCAGAAAACAAAAAACATGTTAGGGCGGGGCCGGGCGTATAATATGGTGGAGAAAAAATGACAAAGCAGGAATTTTTAACGCTTTGTGCTTCTTTTGGCAGCAGCGTTACAGACCAGCCGTTCGGCGACGAGCACACCGTCGTCCGGCACGCAGGCAGCAGGAAATGGTTTGCCCTGATTTTTATACGCGATGGCAAGCTGTGCGCCAACCTGAAATGCGACCCGCAGAAGGCCGGCTTTTGGCGCAGCGCGTATCAGGCCGTCACGCCGGCGTGGCATATGAACAAAACGCATTGGAATACAGTGGAGCTTAATGCGGGTATACCGCGGGAGGACCTTATGGAGATGGTCGCCGACAGCTTTAATCTGACCGCCCCAAAAACCAGGGGGCATAAATAAGGCGGAGGAGTAGTGGCATTGAAGGATAAAGAGAGAAAACGAATCGAACGGGTTATGGCAAAAAAAAATATCAAGGAGAATAAAGGGAAATTTATTTTTTATATCTTGATTCGCCTGTTCGTTATCGGCATGATTGTAATCCAGGTACTCAACCGCAATTTTGAAAATGTGTTTGTCTGTGTGCTGACGCTTATCCTGTTTATGATACCGGCATTTGTTGAGCGCGGCCTGAAAATAGAGCTGCCCAACACGCTGGAGGTTATGATTATCCTGTTTATCTTCGCGGCTGAAATCTTGGGGGAAATCAACGAGTTTTATGTGCTGATTCCCGGCTGGGATACCATGCTCCATACAATTAACGGCTTTTTAATGGCGGCAATCGGCTTTTCACTCGTCGATATTTTTAACAGGAGCGAGCGAACAAAATTTTTCCTTTCGCCCGTGTTCCTAGCGGTTGTGGCGTTTTGCTTTTCCATGACCATCGGCGTCCTCTGGGAGTTCTTTGAGTTTGGCGCGGATATGCTCCTGCACACAGATATGCAGAAGGACACGTTCGTAACGCAGTTTGCTTCGGTATCCCTCCATCCCGAGGGAAGGAATATTCCAATTCCCGTGAACGATATTACGCAAACCGTCATAAAAACGGCGGACGGGACGGTTTATACGCTGGGCGCTTATCTGGACATCGGCCTGATTGATACGATGAAGGATTTGATTGTCAATTTCTTTGGGGCGGTTGCCTTTTCCATTATCGGGTTCTTTTATATTAAAAGCCGCGGGAAAAATAAATTTGCCGACCGCTTTATTCCAAAGCTCATGCCGGAGGACGACGGGGAGCATATTTAAAATGTGTTGGCGGAAATTGAGGGGGTGCCTCCATGCTGGGTGCTGTAATCGGTGATATTGCCGGGTCGGCCTATGAATGGAACAATGTCAAAACAGATGATTTTGAAATGTTCGGGGAAGGCAGCCGTTTTACAGACGATACGGTGATGTCCTGCGCGACGGCGGAAGCGGTGCTCTGGCTTAAGGAAAATAACGAAATCGCCGAGGAGTATACCTCGAAGGTATATGCAACGCTTTATAAACGGTTTTATGCGTGCTACCCGGACGCGGGCTATGGCGCCGCGTTTGCAAAATGGGCGCAGGACGACAGGCTGTTTGTACAGGGAAGCTATGGTAACGGGGCGTCCATGCGCGTATCCCCGATTGGGTTTGCGTTTGACCGGCTCGACGATGTGCTCAGCCACGCGGAGCGAAGCTGCCTTTACACCCATAACAACCGTGAGGCGATTAGCGGGGCACAGGCGGTCGCGGGGTCTATTTTTCTCGCGCGCAGAGGAAAAACAAAAGGTGAAATCAGGCGTTTTGTGCAAAAAACAGCCGGCTATGACCTGAATTTTAAGCTCCGGGATATCAGGGATACCTACTGCTTTTCCAGCAGGACAAAGCTTTCTGTCCCGGTTGCGATTACCGCGTTCCTTGAGTCGGATTCCTACGAAGACGCGGTCCGCAGGGCAATTGCGGTCGGCGGCGACAGCGACACCATTGCCTGCGTTGCGGGCGGGATTGCGCAGGCGTTTTATGGAACAATCCCTGAGTGGATGGAAATAGAGTCGCATAAGCGGCTTGACCCAAAGCTTTTGGGTATTATTGAACAATTCCAAAGGGAGCTTATGTAACCGGCCAAACAAATCCGGCATTCCAATAGGCTTTGTTATAACGCCGGCTGTGTATATTTTTTCTAATCTAAACTAATAAAAGGAGTGTTTTTTTTGAAACGTAATAATAAATTAACGGAGATTGCTGCAAACCGGGAGGTTTGCGCAAACTGACTCCCGCAAATCCTCCCATAAGGATTTTTTAAATCTTTAGGAGGAATATTCCATGAATCGGGAAAATAAAAGAAAACAATTTCAAAAAGGATATTATAAAACACACGGCTGCAGCGATATTTTTACCTGCAAGGTGTGCGGAAGGCAGGTTGTACCGGAAGGCGCCGGCAGCAGCCACCGCAACCACTGTCCGAACTGCCTGAGCAGCCTCCATGTGGACATCGAACCCGGGGACCGGGAATCGGACTGCGGGGGGATTATGGAGCCGGTAAGCGTTTGGGTGAGAAAAAACGGTGAATGGGCTATTATTCACCGCTGCCGGAGCTGCGGAAGCCTTTCTTCCAACCGGGTGGCGGCGGACGACAACCCAATGAAGCTGATGTCCATCGCGCTCAAGCCTTTGACGCTTCCGCCGTTCCCGCTGGAACGCATCGAGGAGCTCACCGCCCTGATGGGCGGGGAAGGCAGCCTGGAGAAATGATTGCGTGTTTCCTGTGTGTTTTACAAGGCTTGAATAAAAAGTAAAAGCTTTTTTATTTATGCCATGGCTGAATAATAAAAAAAGCGATGAGATGTAGCGTCTCATCGCTTTTGTTTTTTTGTGGAATACAAGTATTGTTTTTTGTCAGGGCTTAAAGCTCCGATTTCCAAAGCCCGTGTTTGTTGCAGTAGGCAAAAACCGCCTTGGGTGTTTCGCCGTCTGCCAGCGCAAACTCAACGCGCGGCGCCTCGTGCGGACGGATGGACTTGCGCTGTCCGCCGCAGCAGGTTTGTAAATAGACGAACGGGATAAAGTGGTCGTCCTCCATCGGGTGCTCGTTTTCTCCAACACAGACATGGACGGCGCGCCCGTCGATATCGGCGACCGGGACATGCTTTTCAGCGGCGCCGTCAGATGTGTTTGCCACAAGGCGTTTCATTTCCTCACCGCAGCAGTACAGCGGTACGCCGGCGTCGCGAATCAGCCCGGCAAGATTGCCGCATTTTTCGCAGAGTAAAAATTCCTGGTGCTTGGTCATATTGGTAGGCTCCTTTTCAGTTTGTTGGAGGGCTCCCGCAAAATCTGTGATTTTGCTTTCACGCGCCTGCGCGGTTTGAAGGCGGATGCCTGCAAACAGGGAGCCCAAGTAAACAATGCCGTTTTTACCGGCTTCTGTTTTTATAATAGTTTGGCGTATAATGTTGCAATTATGCTGGAAATGATAAGGAATCGAGCGTATAATATATGCGCCGGAAAGTGCGTATAATAATGCTTGCCACGCTGTTTTCATTATAGATGAAGTAAAACTATGATAAAATGAAGCGTTGAGATGATAAGGAGGCTTTCCGTTATGAATAAAATTGCTTTTTTCGACACAAAACCATACGACAAGCTTTGGTTTGAGCAGCTGGACCATCCTGAGCTTAGGTTCAAATACTATGAAAATAAGCTTGACGAGGATACTGCCGGGCTTGCAAAGGGGTGTACGGGCGCGGTTGCGTTTGTAAACGACGATATCAATCAAACGGCAATCGACACGCTCTACGACTGCGGCGTGCGGGTGCTCGCCATGCGCTGCGCCGGGTATAACAATATCGATTTCAAGGCGGCGTTTCAAAAAATTAATATTGTCCGTGTGCCGAAATATTCCCCGTATGCCGTTGCGGAGCATGCCATGGCTTTGCTGCTCACGCTCAACCGCAAAATCCACCGCGCCTATAACAGGACGAGGGATTTCAACTTCAGCCTGAACGGCCTGACGGGCTTTGACCTTTACGGCAAGACGGCGGGAATTATCGGTACGGGTAAAATTGGGCAGGTGTTCATGGATATCTGCAAAGGGTTTGGTATGGACGTCATCGCGTACGACCCGTATCCAGCCGAAGGGCTAGGTATTCACTACGTTACGCTCGACGAGCTGTTTGCACAGAGCGACGTCATTTCACTGCATTGCCCGCTGACGGAGAGCACGCACCATATTATCAACGCGCAGAGTATTGAAAAAATGAAGGACGGCGTGTATATACTCAATACGTCGCGCGGCTCTCTGATTGAAAGCGAAGCGCTGTTAAAGGCGCTCAAGGAACAGAAAGTCGGTGCGGCAGGTCTTGACGTCTACGAGGAAGAATCCGCGCTGTTCTTTGAGGATTTTTCCGGTTCGGTTATTCAGGACGACGTGCTGCAGCTGCTCGTATCCCTGCCAAATGTCATCGTGACGTCCCATCAGGCGTTTTTGACGAATGAGGCGCTTCGGAATATTGCGCAGACAACTATCCAAAATTTAAACGCTTTTTTTGCGGGGGAACCGCTTGAAAACGAAATATGCTACCGCTGCCGAACGGGCGGCCCTGACGGCAGCTGCCGCCGCAGCAAAAACGGGCGCTGCTTCTAAAATGGCAGCGTGCCTGTGGTTTTACAAGGTACGCTGCTTTTTATCCGAAATAAGGACGGGTTCATTGAATGAAAGCAAAAGCAATTCTTACAAATAAATGGGGCGTACCGCTGTGCGCGCTGCTTTGTACTGCGCTTTGGGGTACTGCTTTTCCTGTTATTAAGCTGTCCTACCAGCTGTTCCATTTGAGTGCGGAGGATACGGGCGCGAAGCTTTTATTTGCGGGAGAGCGCTTTGCGCTTGCGGGCGTTATGGTGTTTTTGCTTGCGTTTATTATGAACAAAAAGCCGCCGAAAATGAAAAAACGCGACGCCCTGCCGGTTATATTTTTAGCGCTTGTGCAGACGGCGCTGCAATACGTATTTTCCTATGTGGGCGTTGCGAATACGACGGGGACGAAAACCTCTGTGCTGACCGCATGCAGCGCGTTTATCGCGGTGCTCCTTGCCCCGCTGGTTTTCAGGACGGACAGGCTGACGGCGCTCAAGGTTTCCGGCTGCGTGCTCGGGATTGCGGGAATCATCATTATTAATTTTGACGGGCTTACATTTGACCGCTTCACCTTTTTTGGGGAGGGCTTTGTTTTGCTGTCCGCATTTTGTTCCGCAGGCGGGAGCTTCATCAGCAAAAAAGCAATGGTTGGCAGGAACGCGATGCAGGTTACGGCGTATCAGCTGATGATTGGCGGCGCGGTTTTGATAATTGCGGGCGGAGCGGTGGGCGGCAGGCTTTATTACAGCAGCGCCGCGCAGTGGGGCCTGCTTGTATATTTGGCGGTCGTATCGGCAGCTGCGTTTACACTATGGACGGCCCTGCTCAAATATAATCCGGTCAGCAAAATCTGCATTTATAACCTGCTGATTCCCCTGTTCGGGATAATCTGGTCGGGCATTTTGCTGGGCGAGGATATTTTTAATGTAAACAATCTCGTATCCACCGCGCTTGTTTGCTTTGGCATTTGGATGGTGAGCCTCCAGCCAAAAAAAGATACAAATCTGCCGTCCATAACCGATAAAAGCCATCACGCTCGCAGAAATTAAAATGCTGTTATAAAGAAAAGAAGGAAACCATTTACTGGTTTCCTTCTTTTTATTTCTCCTTATAGTTCCCTAAAAACGAAAACTCTGGCAGCTCCTCAGAAAGCGCGCACATTAAATTCATCACGCGTTCGCTGCGAACATTACCGGAAAAATCAAGATAGAACAGGTATTCGAAGCTTTTGTCCGGCATAGGGCGGGACTCGATTTTTGTCAGGTTCAGCCCATGGCAGCTAAAGCGGCACAGCACATTATAAAGCGAACCGGTTACATGCGGCAGCGAAAAACAAAGGCTGATTTTATCGGCTTCCTTTGGAATATAGAGCTTCTTTGAAATGACGATGAACCGCGTACAGTTTTCGCTGCTGTTTTGGAAATTACGCAGCAGCACCTTTAGCCCATACTCCTCCGCCGCCTTTTGGGAGCAAATGGCAGCACAATTTAAACGCTTTTCCTCCTGTACGAGCTTTGCCGCGACGGCGGTATTCGAGCAGGGGACCGCCTTCAGGCTGTTCTGCGCTATGTATTCCGAACATTGGGCAAGCCCCTGCGGGTGGGACCAAACCTGCTCGATATCCGGCAGCTCGCTTTGCGGCAGCGCACAGAGCACATGCTCAATTGGCAAGTCGAGCGCGCCCGCAATAAAAAAGCGGTACTTTAATATCAGGTCGTATACATCGGAAACAGACCCGGCCGAAGAATTCTCTACCGGCAAAACGCCGTAATCAGCCTTTCCGTCGCGCACGGCGCGGAACACGTCGTTCCAGCTTTTACAGAACAGCGCCGGGGCGTTTGGGAAAAGCCGGAGCGCAGCCTCATGCGCGTTTGCGCCTTTGATTCCCTGACAGGCGATTCTAATATCATGCGAATCAGTTTCAGGCGCATATTCCGCGGTTTCCAAAAGGGTGCGCATCTCTTTGCCGCTGCCCATAATGTCGTGCTGCAAAGCCCGGCTCAGCTCCATAATATTTGAAAACAGCAAACGGGCCGCATAGCCATATTCGCCGCCGCTGCGCTCCATGTTATCGAGTACCTCGTTTTCGCGTTCTGTATTGAGCACGGTCATGCCGCGCTCCTTTTTATATTCTCCAACACGCTTGGCACAGTCCATCCGCTGCTTGAAGAGCGCGATTAGCTGCTCGTCGATTTGGTCTATCTCCTGCCGGATTGCGTCGAGCTCCATGTTTTTTGCCCCCTTATATCAAGTTTATCAGCGCAAGTGCCAGAGCTGATTCCAGCACCACCGCCGCACGTGGGACGATGCACGGGTCGTGCCGGCCCTTGACGATAAGCGTCGTGTCCCTTTGCTCGGTCAAGTCAACCGTTTTCTGCTCCTGCGAAATAGAGGAGGTAGGCTTGACACAGGCACGAAATAGAACCGGCATCCCGTTTGTAATGCCGCCCAAAATTCCGCCGTTATTGTTTTTTAGCGTAACGACCTTGCCGTCCTGGTAAGCATATGGGTCGTTTGCTTCGCTGCCGTGGAGGGAAGCAAACCCAAAGCCTGTACCGAACTCCAGGCCCTTGACGGCGGGTATCCCGAATACAATGGAGGATATTACGTTCTCCACTCCGCCGAACATCGGGCTGCCAAGCCCTGCGGGTACGCCCACCGCACAGCATTCGACAATTCCGCCCGCGCTGTCCTGGCTCATGCGCGCCTGTTCGATATAATCACGCATCAAAGCTTCTACTGTCTTGTCAATCAGTGGAAATGGAGCTTGGTTGAGGGACGCAATCAGCGCGTCTTCAATTTCAAGCCGGTCAAACGGCTGGTCCTTGATTTGGCCGATTTGGCTGATATGTGACGCGATTTTTATCCCCTGTTCCGCTAAAATTTGACGGCACAGCGAGCCCGCGAAGACAAGCGGCGCCGTAAGCCTGCCGGAAAAATGCCCGCCGCCGCGGATGTCGTTAAAGCCTTCATAGCGCAGGAACGCGGGATAGTCTGAATGGCCGGGGCGCGGCTTTGCAAGCAGGTTGTTGTAATCGCCTGAGCGCGTGTTGGTATTTTCAATCACGGCGCAAAGCGGCGCGCCTGTCGTGGTATCCTGAAGCATGCCGGACAGCACGCGCGGGATATCGTCCTCCCGGCGCGGGGTTGCGAATTTATCGCGGCCGGGAGCGCGGCGTTCCATAAAGCCGCGCACCTGCTCCATATCGATTTTGTGTCCCGCAGGCAGGTTGTCGATAACCACGCCGATGCCTTCCCCGTGGCTTTCTCCAAATATGCTGATTTTAACCCGTTCACCCCAGCTTGATGACATATTGCTCTCTCCTTTATTCTGCTTCAAATGCGGCTTTGCCGCCGAGCGCGTTATAATCCTTAAAAAACGCGGGATACGATTTGCCGACGCTTTCCCTGTCTGTTATGGTAACCAAACCGTCCGCTTTTATTGCGGCGACAGAAAGCGCCATGACGATACGGTGGTCATTATAGCCCTGCGCAGTTCCACCGGAAAGGGAGGAAACGCCGGTGATGATTAAACCGCCGTCTGTTTCCTTTACGCCTGCGCCGAGTGCGCAAAGCCCTTGGGTTATGGCCTTGAGCCTGTCGCTTTCCTTAATGCGCAGCCGCTCTGCTCCCATAATCACGGTCGTACCGTCAGCAAAGGCCGCGGTAACAGCGAGGATGGGTACAAGGTCGGGGATTTGCCGCGCGTCGATTTGGATTCCGTGCAACGCGCTTTTTTCGGCGGTTACGCTGTTTTTTCCGTATGTAATTTTAGCGCCGAACTGCTCAAAAAGCATAGCGCACATGCGGTCGCCCTGCGCTGAGGAAAGGTTTAGGCCCTGTACCGTTACACTGCCGCCGAGCGCACCGGCCGCAAGGAAAAAGGCCGCCTGCGACCAGTCGCCCTCGCATGTTATGTCGCGCGGGATATACCTCTGCCCGCCCTTTATAAAATAGCTGGCGCCGGTTTTTTGTACCTGGACGTCGAACTGCGCCATGGTTTCTATCGTCATATCGATATAGCCCGCCGATTCGAGCGGGCTTGTAAGCCTGATTTCACTGTCTCCCCCGAGCAGGGGGAGGGCGAGCAGCAGGCCGGTAACAAACTGGGAGCTTACATTGCCCGGCAGGGAGTATACGCCGCTGCACAGGGCGCCGCTTACCGTAAGCGGCAGGCCGCCCTCCGTCTGCATGGAGACGCCCTTTTCCGCCAGGCAGTCAAGGTAAATGCCGATGGGGCGTTGCGGGAGCCTGCCGCAGCCTGTGAAGCAGGCGGTAACGGCGCCCGCGGCAGCGATGGGAATCAAAAAACGAAGCGTTGAGCCGGATTCCCCGCAGTTAAGCTCCGCCTGCTTTTGGGAAAACAGGCGCGTGCCGTCTATGGTGAGCGTGTCCCCCTCGGCCTGGATATCCGCGCCGAGCGCACGGACACAGGAAATAGTTGCCTTGATATCGTTTGAAAAGTCCACACCGCGGATTTTACTCATACCCTTTGCCATCGCGGCGCACAGCACCGCGCGGTGCACGGCGCTTTTTGAAGGGGGGACGGTAATCGCACCGTTTAACGCAGCGGGCGTAATGACGACATTGCTCACAGGGAAAGCTCCTTTTCATTTATTTTACAAAAGCCGTAAAAATCGGATTTTGCGATTTTCTTTGTAAAGCTGTCTCCGATTTCGCGCAGCAGGACAATATTGATATCGCTGCCGCTGCTTTTTTTGTCTGTAAACGCGCCCTCGGCAGCCATTTTGCAGTCAGCGGGGTCGCTTACAGGCAGCCCGTATTTTTGAAGGAGCGCGGCAAGGCGGGCAGTGGTTCCTTCCTTTGTCATACCCGCGTGCTCGGACGCGCGCGTTATCATCGCCATACCGGCAGCCACAGCCTCGCCGTGGGTAAGGCCTGTGTAATGATAAAGCTTTTCAAGGGAATGGCCGAGTGTATGGCCAAAATTTAAAAGCATCCGCTCACCCGCTTCGTGTTCGTCGCGCTCGACGACCGCGCGCTTGATATCGACGCACTTGAAAATAATATCATTGACTTCGTTTTTGATATCACAGCGCTCAAGCTGCTCAAAAAGGGAAATGCTTTTAATGCATCCGTATTTTATAACTTCCGCCATACCGTCCGTAAAAAAGCGCGGCGGTAAAGTGGCGAGTGTGTCAGGGTCGATGAGCACGAGCGTCGGCTGCCAGAACGCGCCGACCAGGTTTTTCCCCTCCTCGATGTCCACGCCTGTCTTACCGCCGACGGAGGAATCCACCTGCGCAAGCAGGGAGGTGGGAACCTGTACGAAGTCGATGCCGCGCAGATAGCTTGCCGCGGCGAACCCGGCCATATCCCCCGTCACGCCGCCGCCGAGCGCCACAATCAGGTCGCTGCGCGTAAATTGGTTTTTGGCCAAATCCGTGTACATCGCCTCAATAGCGCAAAGGCGTTTCGATTGCTCGCCCGCCGGGAAAACATGTGTGAATACAGCAAAGCCGTTTGATACAAGCGAGTCGGAAACAGCGTTTCCGTAAAGCGGGAACACGTTGCTGTCGGAGATTATCATGGCACGCTTGGCGCGCGAGCATTTTCTGATATATGCGCCGCAATCCTTTAAAACACCGTTTTCAATGAGGATGTGATAAGGCCGTCCTGTTTTTACATGGAGCGTTTTCATTCCCCGAGCGCCTCCTTTACCTTTCTGCCCTGCTCGAGCAAAGCAGTGAGCTTTTCTTTGTCTTCGCTATCGACTGCCTCGCGTATGGCGTGAATGTTTTTTATCAGTAAATCAAGCTCCGAGGTGAGCGGCTGCCTGTTTTCTAAAAAAAGCTCCGCCCAGAGCGGCGCATTGATGTTTGCAACCCTGGAAACGTCTCGGTAGCTGCCGGCGGAAAACCCATTGTGGTTTTTACACTGCGGGCTCAGCACATACGCGCATGCAAGCACATGCGGAAGCTGCGATGTAAACGCAATCATCCTGTCATGCTCCTGCGGGTCCGTTATGCGCACACCGCCGAAACCGATGGAAAGCGCAAGGGAGGTAAGCGTATCTACCGCCGCCTGCGGCGCCCCGCACGGGACGGCAATGAAGCTGGCGCCTTTGAATAAGTCGGCGTCAGAAACGTCGAACCCGTTTTTTTCCTTGCCCGCCATTGGATGGCTGCCTACGAACGTAAAGCCAAATTTATCAGCCAGCGCCGTCATCTGCGGGCAGATAGCGGACTTGATGCCGGAGGTGTCGGCCACAATACAGCCCTTTTTGATATAGCGCCCGTTTTTTTCTATAAACTCTACTGCGGCCGCCGGGTATATGCATAAAATGACAAGGTCGGCGCTGCCAAGTGACTGGGTATTGCCGATTTCGTCAATTGCGCCGCAGTGAAGCGCCTTTTGAAGCGGCGCTTCACTGCGGTTGATGCCAATAACCCTGTGGCCTGTATATTTTTTTATTGCCTTTGCAAACGAGCCGCCGATAATGCCCAGCCCCGTGATTACAATGTTCATGCCTTTGCTTCTTCCTTTTTTTCTTCAGGCTCCTGCACGCTCTGCAAATAGCCCTTGAGGCTGAAAACCTTTTTGGCGACCGTATCGAACTGTGCGGGCGTCAAAGATTGTGCGCCGTCGGACCACGCGTGCGCGGGGTCGTTGTGCACCTCAATCAGCAGGCCGTCCGCGCCGGCGGCGACTGCCGACATGGAGAGCGATTCCACCAGCCACGATTTGCCGGAAGCGTGGCTTGGGTCTACAACCACAGGCAGGTGGGACAGCTTTTTAAGAATCGGGATGGCGGAGATATCGAGCGTGTTGCGCGTGTATGTCTCGTAGGTGCGGATGCCGCGCTCGCAGAGGATAACCTGCTCGTTTCCGCCTGCCATAATGTATTCGGCGCTCATGAGAAATTCTTCGATGGTACTGGAAAGGCCGCGTTTTAATAAAATCGGCTTGTTGGTTTTGCCAAGCTCTTTTAACAGCTCGAAGTTCTGCATATTACGCGCGCCGACCTGGATGATGTCCACGTTTTCAAACATGTCGATATGGGACACGCGCATGATTTCCGTTACGATGGGAAGCCCTGTCTTTTTGCGCGCCTCTTTCAAAAGGTCGAGCCCCTCCGCCTTGAGGCCCTGGAACGCATAGGGGGAGGTTCTTGGCTTGAACGCGCCCCCGCGCAGCATCGTAGCGCCCGATTTTTTCACACTTTCCGCGATGCCGCAGATTTGCTCACTGCCCTCTACGGAGCACGGCCCCGCCATAATCTGCAGGCTGCCGTCGCCGATTTTTAAGCCGTTGGGCAGCGTAATGACGGAATTGTCCGGATGGAATTTGCGGTTTGCCTTTTTGTATGGCTCCTGCACGCGCTGTACGTTTGCTACGATATCCTGCGCGTTGATATAGTCGATATCGATTGCGGTGGTGTCCCCTATGAGGCCCAGCACGGTGGAATGCACGCCGTTCCATGTGTTGACCTTTACGCCGTAGGTATCGGTCAGCTGCTCTTTGAACTTCCTTAGCTGCTCTTCGCTGCACTGTGGTTTGAGTACGATTATCATCAATGACCAGTCCTTTCAGTGCGGGTAAACCCGCTGTTACAAAAAAATAACGGGGCTGAATGGTTTCAGCCCCGTAAAACGCCTTTAAAAAAGAAAGCGGCAGCTACAGCAGTAAAATTACTGTCTGTTTACAGGGCAACGCAAAAAATCCCAACCATAATAATAGTTGAGAGCGACAAAACCTGTAAATCGTTTTGTCATGCTGCGTACCATACCGTTGCCTCCGCTTTCAATTGCTGTTTGCATCATCATAATACGCAAAATGGATTTTGTCAATAGGTTTCCGGCAATTTGTTGCTTTAAACCACTAAAATTTTTGAAAGATGCATCCGGTTGTACTCCACGCAATAAAATGGTATAATAAAATTTAATCTAGAATGAAAAGGAGGCGCCGTGCATGGACGTTAGGGTCGGGGATATCCTGGAGATGAAAAAGCCGCACCCGTGCGGGGAAAAACGGTTCCTAGTCCGGCGTATCGGTATGGACTTTAAAATTGAATGCTGCAAATGCGGCCATCAAATCATGCTGCCGCGCTCCAAGGCGGAAAAGAATATAAAAAAAATTATTCGGGAAGAGCATTAGCGTATCTGCCATATTTGATGAATTTTACAAGAAAAGGCGGATGACAGGCTTGTTTGATAAATTAACGGTACTGGAAAAACGGTTTGAGGAATTGAATCAAAAGCTCTATGACCCGGCGGTGGCAGCCGACCCGGGGCAATACGCAAAGCTGATGAAGGAAGTCAAGGCCTTAGAGCCGATTGCAGACAAGTACAGGGAATATAGAAACGCCGTGCGGTCCGAACGGGAAGCGCGGCAAATCCTTGACGCGGGCGGCCCGGACAGGGAGCTGCGGGAGCTTGCCGAATCAGAGCTGAGCGAAGCGAGGGAAGCGGTGGCAACGCTTTCTGAGGAGCTCAAGCTCTTACTGCTGCCAAAGGACCCGAACGATGAGCGCAATGTTATCGTTGAAATACGCGGAGGCGCCGGCGGAGAGGAAGCGGCGCTTTTCTGCGCGGTGCTTTACAGGATGTACACGATGTACGCAGAAAAACGCGGCTTTAAAACAGAGCTTTTAAACGCAAACGAAACGGAGCTCGGCGGCTATAAGGAAATCAGCTTTATGGTCACGGGCTCGGGCGCATACTCCCGTTTGAAATATGAAAGCGGCGTGCACCGTGTGCAGCGCGTGCCGGAAACAGAGTCGCAGGGGAGGATTCATACCTCTACCGTCACGGTCGCCGTACTGCCGGAGGCGGAGGACGTGGAGCTGGAAATCAATCCTGCGGATTTGCAGATTGATACATTCCGCAGCAGCGGCGCGGGCGGCCAGCATATCAATAAGACGGAATCGGCCATCCGTATTACACACCTGCCGACAGGTACTGTGGTGGAATGCCAGGACGAGCGGAGCCAGTACAAAAACAAGGACAAGGCAATGAAGGTATTAAAGTCCCGCCTGCTCGACGCGAAGCGCAGGGAACAGGAGGAGTCGGTTGCGTCGGAACGCCGGTTACAGGTCGGCACAGGCGACCGCAGCGAGCGCATTCGCACGTACAATTACCCACAGGGGCGGATTACCGACCACCGCATTGGGCTGACGGTTTACCAGCTCGAGGACGTATTAAACGGCAATTTGGACATGGTGGTCGACGCGCTAATTACGGCGGACCGTGCTAAACAGCTTGGGAAAGAGCAGCCGGGCTGATATTGCAGGCAAAAGTTTACAATTCGTTCTTTGATTTTAACGAAAGAATGGCGTATGATGAAAACTCAAATATTAACAAAAGGACAACTGAATGAGGCGGCGCAAATCATCCGAAACGGAGGCCTGGTCGCCATGCCGACAGAAACCGTATACGGCCTGGCGGCGGACGCGCTCAACGGTAAAGCCGTTGCGAAAATTTTCAAAGCAAAGGGCAGGCCGATGGACAACCCGCTGATTGTGCATATCGCGGAGATAGAGGATTTGGAACGGCTCGCGGCGGAGTTCCCGGAAAAGGCAAGGCTCCTTGCTTCCCGCTTTTGGCCCGGGCCGCTGACGATGGTGCTTCCAAAATCGGAGCTGATTCCAGTTGAAGTGAGCACTGGGCTTGATACGGTCGGAATCCGCTTCCCGGCACATCCGCTCGCTCAAGAGCTGATTCGGGAAAGCGGCACACCGCTTGCGGCGCCCTCCGCCAACCGTTCCGGAATCCCGAGCCCCACCACGGCGCAGCATGTGCTGCGCGATATGGACGGCCGTATTGAGGCGGTGCTCGACGGCGGGCAGTGCAGTGTCGGCGTGGAATCGACTGTAATCACATTAGCTGAAGACAGGCCGCGCCTGCTTCGACCGGGGGGCGTGACGCTCGAGCAGATGGAAGCGGTTATCGGCGGAATCGCTGTGGATGACGCGGTGCTTCACCGGCTTGATGACGGCGCAAAGGCCGCGAGCCCCGGTATGAAGTACAAGCATTATGCGCCGAAAGCGCGCGTTATATTAATAAAAGCCGGCGGCCAAAAATATATTGATTATGTAAACAGTCACGCGGACGGATATACCGCGTGTATGTGTTTTGACGAAGATGTTGCGGCGCTGCGTGCAGGTAAGGCATATCCGCTAGGCGCGAAAAAGGACACCCTTCGCCAGGCGCGAATATTGTTCGCAACGCTTCGGCAGATTGACGACGACGGGATGACGCTCGTATATGCGCGCTGTCCCGACACGGACGGGGTTGGAATGGCGGTGTATAACCGCCTGATACGCGCCGCCGGATTTGAGGTGAAGGAGCTTGCGTGATTTTGTAATTGTAGGCCTGACAGGCCCGACAGGTGCGGGGAAAAGCACGGTTTCACAGGTGATGCATGAAAATGGATGGACGATTATCGATGCCGACGCCCTTTCGCGCGAGGCGGCCGCACCCGGTTCTTCCTGCGTAATGCAGCTATGCGGTGCGTTTGGTGAGGACATCCGCACACCTGACGGAGGAATCAACCGTCGGCTGCTTGCAAAGCGTGCATTTTCTTCCCGCGAAAAAACAGGGCTTTTAAACAGCATTGTGCACCCTTGGGTGTTCCTGCGGACGCTGGAGCTTGTAAACGGATACCGAAAGCGCAGGCATACGTATTTTGTATTCGACGCGCCGCTTTTATTTGAAAGCAACGCGGATGTTATGTGTGACTTTGTACTTTCCGTCGTCGCGCCGGAAAGCGTGCGCATCAAGCGCATTATGGAGCGCGACCTCCTTACGGAGGAGCAGGCGCGCCTGCGTCTTTCCGCCCAATATGACGACGATTTTTACATTTCCCGGTCCGACAGGGTGATTAACGGTTCCCAGCCGCTGGAAATGGTCCTGCACGAAGCAAGGCTTGCGGCAGAGGAGCTTAAACAAAAAAAAGGTGGTGGAGGATGAGCAGGAAAAGAAAAACTGGTTTCACCGTAGCGGCGTTTTCCATATTGTTTGCGGCCGTCGTAATTATTGTTGCGATTTACGCGTTTTCAAATGCGCAGAACGACCTGCAGGAATCGGCTTATCCTCTGAAATATCAAAACGAAGTAACTGCCGCTTCCCAAAGCTATGGAGTGGACAAAGCCCTCATATACGCAGTCATCCGAACGGAAAGCGGATTCGACCCGGAGGCGGGTTCACATGCGGGCGCAATGGGCTTGATGCAGATTATGCCGACAACCTTTGAATGGCTGCAAACCTATTATGACGGCGAAATTACGATGGGGGCGGATAAGCTCACAGACCCGGAAACCAACATCGATTACGGCGCGAAATTTTTAAAGTTTTTGCTGGAGCGCTACGAAAGCGAGCAGGCGGCTATTGCCGCGTATAATGCGGGTTTCGGCGCGGTGGACAGCTGGCTTTCCGACAGCCAGTATTCTTCCGATGGTGTCCATTTGGATACGATTCCCTATAATGAAACCTCAAACTATGTGGTTAAGGTAGAAAACGCGCGTGAAAAATATAAGGAGCTGTACCAGCTGTAAAACAGTTTCTGATAACATGGCGCAATCAGGGTAAAATAAAGCATGGAAAGGATTGATATGAATTGGCAGAAGAAAAATCACAGGCAGCAAAGCTCAAGGAAGAGCTGTTTCTTGACAGGAAAAATGGGATTTCTACGCGCGGCGCAGACGAAATAGCAAGTGCGGACGCATTTTGCACCGGCTATAAAAAGTTTTTAGACTGCGCGAAAACAGAACGTGAGGCAGTCATCACGGCTGAACAAATAGCAAAGGACGCCGGATTTACGGCGTTTGACTGCGGCAAACAATATCAACCGGGCGATAGGGTTTACACGATAAACCGCGGAAAAAATATAATGCTTGCCGTTATTGGCACAGACGGATGCAAAGACGGAGTGCGCCTTGCTATCGCGCATATCGATTCCCCGCGCCTTGACTTAAAGCCGAACCCCTTATACGAAGCAAACGATTTGGCCCTGTTTAAAACGCATTATTACGGCGGAATCAAAAAATACCAATGGACGGCGGTTCCGCTTGCCCTGCACGGGACGGTCGTGCTGAAAAACGGGGAGAAAATTTCAGTCTGCGTTGGTGAAAAGGATGACGAGCCGTGCTTTTGCGTGACTGACCTCCTGCCGCATCTTGCGCAGGAGCAAAACGCGAAGACTATGGCGAAAGGGTTTACGGGCGAAGACTTGAACGTGCTGATAGGCAGCCGCCCATTTAAGGACGATAAGGAGTCTGAGCTTGTAAAGCTCAACATCATGAATCTGCTCCATGAGCAGTATAAAATCACGGAGGCGGATTTCCTTTCGGCGGAGCTGGAGCTTGTTCCGGCGTATAAAGCGCGGGATATCGGCTTCGACCGCAGCATGGTCGGCGGATATGGCCATGACGACCGCATCTGCGCGTATCCGGCGCTGATGGCGGCAATCGGCTGCAAGACCCCCAGACAGACCTCTATTACCGTTCTGGTAGACAAAGAGGAGACGGGCAGCGACGGGAACACAGGAATGCAGAGCGATTATATGAAATATTTCATCTTTGACCTGGCAAAAAGCGAGGGGCTGGAGGGTTACCGGGTGCTCTCAAAAAGCAAGTGCCTCTCCGCCGATGTAAACGCGGCGTTCGACCCGACGTACGCAAGCGTGTACGAGGCGAACAATTCCTGTTACCTCAATAATGGCGTCGTAATTACAAAATACACGGGACACGGCGGTAAATACGATACCTCCGACGCGTCAGCGGAATTTATGGCGGAGATACGCCTGCTGCTCGACAAGGAAAATATCCTCTGGCAAACGGGTGAACTCGGCAAGGTCGATCAGGGCGGCGGCGGGACGATTGCAAAATATGTCGCGAACCTGAACGTAGACGTCATTGACCTGGGTGTGCCTGTACTGTCCATGCATTCCCCGTTTGAGGTCGCATCTAAGGTCGACCTCTATATGGCGTACCGGGCGTTTACTTCGTTTTTTGAAGCATAGTAACGATTAAAGGATGGTTGTTCCCCCGCCGGCGGGCAGTATGCCTGAAAGCGGGGGATAACATTACATAGAGCAGTTTATGGCTTGTTTTTTTGCCACAAATTAAAATGTACCCTTGATTTTTAATTTGAGATGTGGTAATATACTTTAGCAGCTCTTTTTGAGTTGTATTTTTGCGCCAGTAGCTCAGCTGGATAGAGTGCTTGACTACGAATCAAGAGGTCAGGGGTTCGAGTCCCTTCTGGCGCGCCAAGAGCCTGTCATTTTATGTGGCAGGCTTTTATATTAACGGGATGTAGCGCAGTTTGGTAGCGCGCCTGCTTTGGGAGCAGGATGCCGCAGGTTCGAATCCTGTCATCCCGACCAATGTCGAAGAAACCGATTTTGTGTAAATCAAAGTCGGTTTCTTTGCTTTTTGTTCGATTAATGCTATTTAGGGTATTTTTTGTTGTCACTAAAAACATGTATCAGAAAATTGATACTTTTGATATTGGAAAGTATCTGTATATAAATACCGCTCCCTGCTGACTGCATACCCGTATCATACTGAATTTGGATTAGCAGGACAAATGTCGACAAAAACGTTAAATTTTTGTTATTTTACTCCTGAATAGTTTAACCTATTATTTTTATAAGAGCCTTAAAAAATACTTCTACATTAATGTAAAAAATGTAAACAGTTTGTAAATTTTCTAATTTGTTGACCTTCTATAGTCAACTTTTTTTATTTTATAGGTACTAGTGTAGAGGTTTAAACAATCATGACTATTCTATAGACTTGTTTAACCTAAGTTATTATGAAAGAATGTGATTATATTGGACAGAAAACAACCGGCGCCAAAACTTTCCCCGCTTGAAGAATCCTACAAGCTGATTGAACCACCGCAGAATTTAGGTGATGTCGAAAAAGAAGCATGGTTATATTTTGTTGGCGTACTGAAAAACGGAACCCGTTATAAAAAAACTTTAGCTGATGTCGAGCTGATACGGCAATTTGTACAGCACAAAGTCATGAGGGACAAAGCATGGAATGAATGGCTCAAAAAGCCGGAAAGATATATCCGCATTGTAACGGGAATCTGCGCTGATGGTACAACGCCAAAAATTGTGGTAAAGGAAAACGAACATTATAGAATCCTGAATGACTGTAATAAGTATATTGAAAAATTGTGGCGCGACCTCAAGCTGACACCAGAAGCTCGTTCTTATTAATAATTGGAGAATACATATGATAAATAATGAACTAACCATTGAACAAATAGAGATTGGAAAACTGACGCCATATTTCAATAACAGTAAAATTCATACTGCAGCTCAAATTAAACATATTGCGAATTCCATCAAGGAGTTTGGATTTAACGATCCGCTGGCGATTGCGGGCGCCGACAACACCGTTTTAGAGGGAAACGGCAGAATTGAAGCCGCTAAGCTACTGGGACTTACTGTGTTGCCTTGTATCCGGCTCGACCATCTTAGCATCGATGAACAGAGAGCATATATTATCGCTCACAATGCGCTGAATCTCGAAACTGGCTTTGATGAGCCTGTTCTCCTGCAAGAACTACAGGAGCTTCGTCAATTCGATTTCAATGATTTTGGCGTTGAAACCGAAAAATATATTACAAGTCTGGAAGAGCTTCAGAAGAAAGAGCTCCGGCCTTACTCGAAAGTCCATTACCTGATTTCTCTGGATATCAATAACAATGACAAAATTGCAGGGATTATAAAACAGATTTCTAAAATGGAGGGCGTGGAAGTTGACTCTTCACTCGATTAGTACCGACAACTCCAGTTTAGCAAACAAGACTCATCTGCGCAGACGAGCTACCCAAAACCTTGAAAAGATTCGAGTCCTCGATTTATATGCGGGAAACAACACACTATGGAGCCATTTTGATAAAGAAAAATATTTCGGTGTGGAAATCCAAAGAGGAAAGGGGCAAAATTTAACGGTGGACAACAAAAGAATAATAGAGAATCTTGATTTGTCTGAGTTTAATGTTATAGACTGTGACAGCTATGGCATTCCTTTTGATGTGATAATGAAAATTTTCAGTAACAAAACATTGCGAGATGGAACAGTTATAATTTATACAGCAATTACAAACTGCCTTAGCGGACTCAATCTTGGATGCTTAAAAATGTTTGGAGTTCAGAAGATTTATAAGAAGTGTCATCACCTAATTGCGGCAAAAGCGCTGGACATGTTCTATGGAATGCTATATAATTACGGTGTTAGACAAGTTGATTACTATGAAGTAACTGGAAATTTCAGAAAGCACTACGGCTATTTTACTATTGATGGTAAATCTTAAAATTAAGGAGATACACGATGCCGATTATTTATGAGCCGAAAGGAAGAGCGCGGGAATACAGCCCTTATGCGTGTAATCTTTATATAGGCTGCTCCCACAGATGTCAGTATTGCTATGCGCCGCACGCTCTCCAGCGCTCTGCAGGGAATTATTTTGGTATCCCTTCTCCGCGAAAAGGTGTGCTGAAATACCTTGAAGCTGATTTGCGCAATCAAAAATATGATAAACAAATTCTTCTTTCATTTATAGGCGACGTTTACTGTGAGAACACAGACAACAGCCAGGCTACCAGAGAAGCCTTGAAGTTATTCAATCTGTATCGTGCGCCGGTTGCGGTGCTTTCAAAAGGCGGCGAGCGGATGCTTAAGGATATGGATATTTTCAAGGAGTTCGGAGAAAGTATTTCTGTCGGTGCAACACTTACATTTTTTGATGAAGCCAAAAGTAATGAATGGGAATCTGGCGCGGCTTCACCTGCTGAACGGTGTAAAGTGCTCAAAGAAATACATAATCAGGGCGTTAAAACCTTTGCCAGTTTCGAGCCGGTGATTGAGCCATTTGAAAGCCTTAGGCTGATTGAACAGACGCTAAGCGACGATAGTGTCGACCATTACAAAATAGGAAAGCTCAACAACTACAAGGGTTTGGACAGAGGCATTGATTGGCAAGGCTTTTTAAGTGATGCTCTTGCCATGATACGTCCCGCTAAAAAGCAGATATATATAAAAGAGGATTTGCGGGCGTCAGCGCCCGGGATACAGCTTTATGAGGATGAGGCCGACCCGGAAAGGTATATTGTAAAAATTTAATACTATGAAAATAAGACTTATCTTCTTGAGGTAACGTAAATACTGCTCTTTACTACCTGTAAACCAGCATGGTTACTGGATTTTTGAAAAATCCTATAAGACCAGTAGGAGTGTCCTTATAGGGCGCTCCTTTTTTCGATGCTGTAACAGCATTCCGTCCATGAGAGTGGCCCGCTTTTCGAACAAATTTATCGAAAAGCGGGTCTTTTTCTATGTGAAAACCTTGATAAATTGGTTTTTTCAAATCCTGTTTTATAATGCGATGAATGAAAAAATGCAGATAAAAGCCTGATATCTATACAGCGGACGGTTAATCATTTTTATATAATATATTGCCCTATGCTTTATCGGGAGGCCTTGTAAAAGTGTTTAGAACAAATTTTTAGCAGATTTTACCTTAGCGTGATAGCCGCTTTACATAGAGGGAACTATAATTGAGATGCAAATGTTTGCAAAGTATATGGAAAAAACCGGTGCCAATTAGAGAAAGGGAGAACACAATGTTAAAAAAAATCATAGCGACTTTTTTGGCGGCGGCTGTATTGGCTGGGACAATTGCCACCAGTGCCGCAGCACAGGGTTTGGATGGAAAAGGTGTCCTGGATTTCACCATTGACAGCCCCTATGCCAACGTAAACTGGGAAACCTACGGGCAGTATAAGGCTGACTTTCATGCGCATTCCAACGAGAGCGACGGATCGCCGCAGCCGGCTGACACAGTTGAGGAGCACTACAAAAAAGGATATGATATTCTCGCGCTGACCGATCACAATGTCACCAATACTACATGGAATCGTAAAGATGACCCGACTGGCAAGGGCCGTACCTATCTGACCGACGAGCGGCTGGAAACCATCACAAATGGAACCGACAGGGGCGGCCGCGGAATGGTTGCTATTATGAATTCAGATGAGCAGTCTGTGAGCGACCATCTGAACACTTTCTTTACCCCGTTTAACAATCAAGCGGGTGCGACTCTGGAAAGCAATATTGCCAAAACGCAGGAATTAGGCGGTATCTGCCATATCAATCACCCCGGCCGGTATACCGGCGGCAGCAACACCAGCGGCACCGCCGGCGAGGAAGCTTCCAGCAAACCGGCGACCGTCCAGAAATATGTGGACCTGTTTACCAGGTACAGCGCTTGCGTGGGCATGGAAATTATCAATAAGCTGGACGGGGATTCCTATTCCGACCGTATCCTGTGGGATAATATCCTGAAAGAAACTATGCCGGAGGGACGGTTTGTCTGGGGCTTTTCCAACGACGACACGCATTCCAATTCTGCTACCGGTCACAGCTACAATATGATGCTCCTCCCTTCCAATACTGCTACCAATGTGCGGGCGGCGATGGAAAACGGCGCCTTTTATGCCAGCGCTAAGGTTGCCAAAAGGGAAGGCTATACTGAGACTAATTTGGAAGCCATCAACGATTATCAGCCGCCGGTTATCACCAATATCATGGTGGACCAGACAGAGGATACCATTACCATCGAAGGCGATTTGTATAATACGATTGAATGGGTCGCTGACGGCAAAGTGATTGCGACCGGCAACACGATTGACCTCAACGATTATGAAGGCAAAATACACAGCTATGTTCGTGCCCAGCTGAAAGGCGACGAAGGTATCAGCTTCACCCAGCCGTTCGGCGTGGCTGCCGTAAATGCTGGCAGTGCGCGAATCGATGCCGATAAGGAACTGGCGGTTGTGGAAAACGGCGACACCGTAACCTGTACGGTGTCTATGAAAGGGCTCACTGGCCTGAACAGCTTCGATGTAGCCGTATCTTATGACAGTGATATATTTGAAATGGCAGAAGTCAAATCCCTTTTGGACAATACGGTAATCGCGGCAGATAAGAGCGCGGAAGGCACGGCACGAATGATTATTGGGACAAGCGCCGCTGTTTCCGGTGACGCGGATGTTCTGCAGGTTGTACTAAAGCTCAAAGAGAAGGCGGCTCCCGGCAGCACGAAACTGGCGATTAAGAGCATCAATACATCAGCTACCAACGGGGAAGGCACCTTTGAAGGGCCGGTTGCTATCGCGGTTGGAGAAGATACCGTAGAAATTATATCCTATCGTGCGGCTTCTGATATCAATGGGGATGGCTTGGTAACCTTGGCTGACCTTTCCATCGCTCTTAGCAAATATCAAAGCACGGACGCTTCCTGCGATATTGACCGCAGCGGTACAGTGGATACGGCAGACTTTATCATCTTGACTGGTTTTATCGCCTAAAATGCGAGCGTTACAGTTACGGGAATTGGGGATTGCCAAAATATGGCGATTCCCAATTTTCCTATCAATTTATTGTGAGAGAGGATGTTTTGTTTGAAAAAAATTGCCTGTTTGCTTGCCTGTTGCTGTATGGCCTCGTTTATCTCGCTGACGGCTTTTGCAAAGGAATCGGCGGTCCGTATTGCAAAAGAACGTATTACGCTATCGGAAACACAAACCACTTTTGAAGCGGTAGTCGAAATTGAGCCGGAAAATGCGTACGCCGGAGTGGAAATCGGGCTTGCCTGTCCGGATAGTGTGGCTGTGACAGCTTCTTCCGGTTCATCCGGCAGTATGTCTGCCGGCCCGGTACTGGCAAACGGTTTGTATTGGACCAGCTTTTTTGAATCTGACAATAAGCTTTCCGGGCTAATGAAAATTACTTTGCGGTTTTCGTGCCCAAAAGAATTTGAAAGAGGAGATATCCGGATTGAGGAAGTCAAGGTGCTCACAAAAGACGGTGTTTCTGTCGTTACTGAAAAGCTCGAACCTTCTTTAAAGGTACACATAGCACGTAACGGGCCTGATTCGACAGAGCCGGAAACTGCCGGAAAGCCTGCTGAGCCGGATAATACGACAGAGCCAGGGACTGCCGGCAAGCCTGCCGAGCCGGATAATATTTTAGACACTACGGATAAAAGCAGCTCAAGTATTGGGGAGGAAGACACTCCCGCTACCGGCGATAACGGCCGCTTGTCTATATGCATTGCATTGCTGCTCGTATCGGCTTGCGGAGTACTTGGAATGAAACTTTTTCAATATAAAAAAGCCAACTGAATCGAAATAGACCCGTTTTTCAAACAATTTTATTGAAAGGCGGGTTTTGTTTGTGCCCCCAAGACCTGTTACATTAAGTGGCTTGCCATAGGCGTTTACTATTCCTGTAACATATACTGGTACAGGAGGTGATTAACCATGCTTATGATTGCAACGGTTCGAGAGGTCCGGTTTAATAGTCTGCTTGTCAGGGACCGTGCTACCTCTCAGAATGTAATTGTCAACACCAGGAACACCCGCGGCTTTTTCCCGGGAGATATTATCGGTATTTTGTATAACGGAGTAATGACCCAAAGCATTCCGCCGCAAATTTTTGCTATCCGCATTTCGCGCCTTTTTTCACCTAGGTGTTGTCGATAGACACACAAGATAAAAGGCTTGATTGATAGATTTTTTATCTCACCCTTACAGCGGGAGTGTCCTTATAGGACGCTCCCTTTTTGATTATTATAAAGTAAATCCTGTAAGAACACCCGGATTCATGCAGTAAGAAGCCGGTTGCTGCTGTAAGCTGTCGACTTCTTTTGATTTGTGTGATACAATCAATTTAGAATTCTTCCTTTAAAAAGGAGTATGTATATTTTGGAGGTTAAGGGATGAAAAAGAAATTGCCTATTATGCTATTGGTAACACTATATGCCATTCAAGTATTGCTGTTATATATTCTATCTCCATTTTTACTCTTTATGAATACGGAGAATCCCCCCTTACCTGTAAGCAACTACTTTCTCATTGCTTTATTGGTGCTTTCGATTGTATTAATTATTATGAATATTGTGACCGCATTTTTGGGGCTGAAACGCCCAAGCAACAGCACTCAAAAAAATCCTTTGGGTACGGTAATGGGATTTAAGCTTGCGTTAATCCCATTTTTTATTAGCCATTCTTATTGGTTTATTGTTATGATGAGCGGTACGGCAAATCCGTTCTTAATGGTTTTATGGCTTGTTATCCCATTCCTGTTTTTGTTTTACGCCTATCTGGTTTTATTTGCTACTTCGTCTTATCTGATTGTACAAATATATAAAATGTGTAAAGGTGGTACTCTTACAAAGGGGCAATGCGCATTACATATTGTCATGCAGTTGTTCTTCTTTACCGATGTAGTCGATTCTGTTTATTTATTTTTTAAATATAGAAAGCGCGTTTGAACGATGAAACCGATTGTTATCAACGGCAGCCATAAATAATATTATAAAATCAAATAAAAAACGGCTAAGGCTTGGGCGCATTTTTTCCAGAATGCTCCTTGCTTTAACCGCTTTTTTTATTTCAGGGACTTTATCTAAATTTAAACCTCCGGATTGGGCAGGTCGTTTAAAAATGAGGAGACCATAAAAAGCGCCCCGCCCCGCGCAACCGGAACATTTATGCTGACGGCACGATGAATAAAGCTGCGTCCGAATGGAAAGGCGGTACGGCTCAAAACCATATCATGCAGCTTGTCGAGGGCCGAATCAGAAATCAGCTCACTGACATAACCGCCGAGGATAACGTCGCTGCCTATTACCATATGCAGGTTATCGATGGCATCGGAAAGATGCTGCAGAAAACCGTCCCACCGGCGCCGCGCGTCAAAATCTGCCCTTTTGAGTTTATCCTCAAAGCTTTGTACGGTTTCGTTCTCATACAAAAACCCCTGTGCTGAGCAGTATGCGTTCATACATCCGTGCTTGCCGCAGTAGCAGGGCTTTCCGCCGGGTACAAGTACCATATGCTCAAATACGCCGCTTTTGAGCTCGTTTGCCTTATGGAATTTGCCGCCGATAATGACGGCGCCGCTCAAATTTTCCCGGATATTCAAAAAAACCGCGTCGGTTATATCGGGTCGTTCCCATAATTCATTTCGGGCGGCCGATTCCGCGTCGTGGAACAGGCGGCACGGGAAATCGAAATAATCCTGAAAAAATGAGATGTCAAGCCCCGTACAGTCTAAAATCTTACCATACGTTACACGCTGCCCGTCGTCAGAAATCAACGCCTGCATAATAATACCCAATCCCAGGATTTTGCTGCTTGGAATTTTCTGAGTCCCGATAAAACGGTCAATTTCTTTACACAGGAAAATAAAATATTCATCGCGATTTTGAAAGGGAACTTCAAAAAGCTGTTGCGCAATAACCGTGCCGTATAAATCAACAGCGGCCACTGTACAGCCCTCTGCGCGGATTTCCACTCCCAGGGCAATCCGTGCCTGAGCCTTAATAGAAATAATTTTTGCCTTTCTGCCGCCGGTTGAGTTGAAGAAACCGTTTTTTTCGATTAGCTCCAGTTTTTCCAGCTCAGCAATATTCTGTGTGACCGTAGGCATGCTGATTTTGAGCTGTGCGGCAATATCCTGTTTGGAGATTGCGTTTTTCTCATAAATCAGGTTAAAAATTTTCTTCCGGTTTGACTTCCGAATGTTTTTTGTTGTGGCACCGGTCGCATTCATAAGCATATCTCCATGGTTTCTATATCAATCTGTCGGCAATAATTATAGCATTCTTTTCTTATATTAGAAAGAAAAATTTATGCTGCAGGGCTAATTGGAAGAGCCCCTTTTATCGGCGCATTGTACAAGGATTTTGCATCCGGTATAAATACCTTTCACAAAAAGAAAGAAACAAGGAAAAAAGTCGTTGACTTTTGCCTCGGCCCATGCCATTCTTATTATAGAAACTACTTTTATAAAAGTAGTTTCTATAATAATCCGAACACACAAAATGCAAAAGAAAAGGAGAATGGCGTATGGGGACCTTACCTGAAAAAATGAAGGCAATCGTGGCATATGCGCCGGGCGACTACAGGCTGGAGCTTGTCGATACGCCCCGCGCGGGGGAAGAGGAAATGATTTTGAAGGTGGAAGCCTGCGGAATTTGCGCCGGGGACGTCAAGGCGTTTGCTGGAGCGCCCAGCTTCTGGGGAGGAGACGGCAACCCTCCCTATATTAAAGCCCCGATGATTCCCGGGCATGAATTTGTTGGAACGGTCGTAGAAATGGGACGAAATGTAAAAGGCAATTGGAAAATTGGGGACAGGATTTGCCCAGAACAAATCGTCCCCTGCGGCGAATGCATGTTTTGCAGAACCGGGCGTCATTGGATGTGTGAAAAGCATGACTTATTCGGCTTTCAAAACAACGTCAACGGCGGCATGGCTGAATATGTCAAGCTGACTAAGGAAGCGCTGCCATACCTTGTCCCGAAAAAAATGCCCATCGAGCAGGCGGTCCTCATCGAGCCATACGGCTGTTCCTTCCACTGCGTGGAGAGGGCGCAGGTAAAAACGACGGATGTTGTTGTACTGGCAGGCGCCGGGACATTGGGGCTTGGGATGGTTGGCGCGCTGAGGCAATGCAATCCAAAGCTTTTGATAGTCCTGGACATGAACGATGCGCGTCTTGCAAAGGCCAGGGAATTCGGGGCCGATATTGTTATGAATCCCGGAAAGGAAGACGCGTCAGAACGAATCAAGGAGCTGACGAACGGCTATGGCTGCGATATCTATATTGAAGCGACCGGACATCCTTCCAGCGTGCAGCAGGGGCTTGCATGCATCCGCAAAATGGGACGCTTTGTGGAGTTCAGCGTGTTCGGGAGCCTGGTCACTGTGGATTGGTCTATTATTTCCGACCGTAAGGAGCTTGACCTTTTGGGCTCGCACCTCAGCCCGTTCTGCTATGATACCGTAATCGAATGGATTGGCAGCGGCAAGCTGCCGGCTGATGGTGTGGTTACACATAAATATACCCTGGAGAATTGGCAGGAAGCGTTCCGCCTTGCGCGAACCGGGGAAGATGGCGCAATGAAGGTCATATTGATTCCAGGGACGGAGGGTTAAGCAATGCAAAGGATTATGAATAATCCCGATTTTATCGTGGATGAGATGGTGGATGGCTTTGTAAAAGCACACAAAGGCTTAGTAGAGAAAACGGCAAACCCCCGCGTGGTAAAGTCTGTATATTCCACAAAGGGGCGGGTGGGTATTGTAACCGGAGGCGGTTCCGGCCATAAGCCGGCGTTTATAGGGTATTGCGGAAAAAATCTCTGTGACGCCGTGGCCGTTGGCGAGATTTTTTCTTCACCAACCGCGAAGGCGTTTCTGGACGCGTTCATTGCCGCCGACAGCGGAAACGGGGTCGCGTGCCTTTATGGAAATTACTCGGGAGACAATATGAATGTAAAGATGGCTGTCCGTATGGCGCAGAAAATGGGAATCACTGTAAAGACCGTCGTAGCAAACGACGATGTTGCCTCGGCCCCAAAGGAGCAGGCGGATAAACGCCGCGGAGTCGCGGGAGAGGTGCTGATGTGGAAATGCGGCGGCGCGATGGCGGCTGCCGGCGCAAGCCTTGATGAGGTTATCCGGGCGGCGCAAAAGGCGATTGACGCGACACGCAGCGTGGGTGTAGGCCTAACGCCTTGTACCCTCCCTGCTGTCGGCCATCCTAATTTTGAGATTTCATCGGGTACAATGGAGGTCGGAATCGGCCACCACGGCGAGCCCGGCACGTCCGTCTGCGGCATGGAGGACGCAAAGGGTATCGCCAAAAAAATGACAGACATCATTCTGCCGGATTTTCCGCTTGAAAGCGGAGATGAGACGGCCATCCTGGTTTCCGGACTGGGCGCGACGCCTGTTATGGAGCTTTATGTTTTGTACAATGAAATCGAAAAAATTATGGAAAGCAGGAAAATTAAAATCTATAAGGCATATGTAGGGAATTATTTTACTTCCCTTGAAATGATGGGAGCTACGCTTACTGTAATGAAGCTGGACGATGAGCTGAAAAAATTACTGGACGAACCGGCACACAGCATGGGCTTCCATCAGGAATAGGAGGTGCTTATGGAATTCTTCAAAAACGAAACAGGAACCCCGGTTCTCCTTGCAATGGTAAGGGCAATAAAGGAAAACAAAGCTTTCCTTGGACAGGTTGACGGCCTGATTGGCGACGGGGACCACGGGGTAAACATGAACAAAGGCTTTTCCTTGTTTGAAGAAAGATTCGGCGGCGGGGCGTATACTTTGTCCGAGGGGCTTGAAAATTTGAGCGCGATTTTAATGAATGAAATCGGGGGATCGATGGGTCCGATTTATGGGACAATCTTTATGGAAATGGCGGAGGATATCGAAGCAAACCAAACGGGCATCGTCGATTTACGCTGCTTTTCCAGAAGCTTTGCCGCCGCTTTGGAGGGGTTGTATGGAATTATTGATGCCAGGGTGGGCGATAAGACGCTGGTGGATACACTGGCCCCCGCCGCCGCTTCTTTAGAGAAGGACGCGGCTGAAAGCACGCCTTTTTCCATCGCGCTGCAAAACATGGAGCAGGCGGCAAAAGCGGGAATGGAGTCTACCAAGGACATGACGGCGAAATATGGCAGGGCGAGCCGGCTGGGAGAACGCTCAAGGGGCGTCCTGGACGCGGGGGCGTGCTCCTGTTATTTGATTGTGCGTGCCCTTGCGGACAGCATAACACTGCTTTTGGAGGAGGTGCCGCAATGAAAATCGCATTTGGCTGCGACCCCAATGCCGTGCGGCTAAAAACAAGCCTCATGGAATTATGTGTACAATTAGGACACGAGACGGCAGATTTTGGAAGCGAAGACCCGGTTTACGCGAACACCGCTATTCTTGTCGCGGAATCCGTCGCCGCGCGGGAATACGACCGGGGAATTCTTGTGTGCGGCACCGGCCTGGGCATGGAAATTGCCGCGAATAAGGTCAGGGGCGCATATGCCGCGCTTCTGACAGATGTTTATTCCGCAGAACGCGCGGTAAAAAGCAACAACAGCAACATCGCCTGCCTGGGTGCGTTTACAATCGGTGAAAAGCTTGCGGAAGAGCTGGTGAAGGTTTGGCTTTCCTGCCGCTTTGACGAGAGTTCCGCCTCAGCCGCCAAGGTAGCCCGCTACCGGCAGTATGACTTAGCCCGGTAGTAGGCAGTTTTACCTGTTATGGATTCCTGATTTGCTTGACGATTATTAAGAGCGGCGGCCGTTATATAACGGCCGCCGCTCTTTGCATGATGCGATAAATGGGGAGCTTGGATGGAAGACCTATTCTGAACCGCCGGTATTATCCTGAAAGTAAGCACGGTTGTAAAGGTAATTTTTGTCGTCCGGCTTGATAAGCCCCGCCTTTTCATTGTATTGTGCGGCTCTTTCGCGGTCGCCCATCCTGTCGTAGCAGACACATAGCTGCATGTATGGAATGTATCCGTAGCAGTCCGGCAGGCAGAAGCCGCCGTTATGCTCATCCGGCGTGCGGCTTGCCGCCGTTTCGTACCAGAAAACGGCTGTCTGGTATTGCTCCCGGTCAAAAAAATATTTCCCGATATCACAGCAAAGCTCCGCCCTCGGCACATCATAGCAAAAGCTGCGCAAAAGGCTCTGCAGGGCAGATATATCTTCTCCCAGGCGCGCATAACACTGCGCCAAATCCTTACAGGCGTTGATATTGTTTTCTATCCAGCCCTGCCCTTCGTCCAAAAATTCATTGAACTGCCGGACAGCGGCGGTATAGTCCCCGGTATACATCAGCTCGCGCGCATAATAAAACTTTTGCCGCGGGTCGAGCTTTTTTCCGTCAGACAGCATTTTTTGGAAAATACGCAGGTTGCGCCCTGACTCGGTGGGATGGAGCTTTCGGTGCTGAACCGTAATTTCCTTGTACTCTACCACGCCGCTCTGCGGGATTACCTCGTGTATTTCCCCTATAAAGCGGTAATGGAGCGCTGTCCGGAATATCCGCTCCCGGTAGTAGGAAAGCGTGGGGCGTCCTTGCGGGTCAAAGGCTACGTCATACTTCAAAAAAACCATATCTGTGGAGGGAGAAAGCTCATTCTTGAGCTTTAGGAGCAGCGCGCGGTTTTTTTCGTCTATTACGTCGTCGGCATCCAGCCACATGGTATAATCCATAGATGCTTTTGAAAAAGAAAAATTTCGTGCCGTCGCAAAGTCGTCGCACCACTCAAAGTCGTAAACCTTATCGGTAAAGCCATGCGCAATTTCTTTCGTATTGTCGGTAGAGCCGGTATCCACAATTATAATCTCGTCCGCAATGTCCTTCGTGCAGGAAAGACACCTTCCAAGGACGTCTGACTCGTTTTTTACAATCATGCAAAGACTCAGGGTTATCATTGGGCTCTCCTTTCAAAAGGGAATAATGTAATATTACCGCCTGCGCCGGAGGCCGCCGGAAAACTGGCAGCCCCCGTCTGGAAGTGTTTTTTCAATTTTAATTTATGCGAGCCTGATTACCGTCAGAGTAGCGCCGTTGCCGCCCTGAAGAACCGCAGCGCCCAGCAGCCCGAAGAGCTGGAGCTGGAGCGTATCGCCCGCGTTTAAGGCCGCAAAGGTTGTAGCTGAATAAGAGCTAACCGAAGCAACCGGGGAGAAGGTGGAGGCGGGAAGCGTGGTGCCGTTGCGCAGAACGCGCGAGGACATCAACAGCGCCGCTGTGGTCGAAACCCGGTACGTTACCATATAGGTCCCTGTGACGGGAACGGTAAAGGTATCGTTTGCGCCATTTACTGTAAAGCCGTCCAAGACCTGTGAGTCAGGCAGCGGAACAGGTGTGCCGCCCACAATGACCGCAATGGTAGCGCCGGTGGTGTTAGTGGCATTCATACTGTTGACGGTTGTAGAGGTACCTGTAGCGCCTGTGGCTCCCGTAGCACCTGTAGCGCCCGTAGCGCCGGCTGTACCTGCCGCGCCTGTGGCACCGGTTGCGCCCGTAGCGCCAGCTGTACCTGCTGCGCCTGTGGCACCGGTTGCGCCTGTAGCGCCGGCTGTACCTGCTGCGCCTGTGGCACCGGTTGCGCCCGTGGGACCAGCTGGACCTGTAGCACCTGTCGCTCCTGTGTTTCCTGTTGCGCCTGCGGAGCCAGTCGGGCCAGTCGGACCGGCAGCACCGTCCGCGCCCGTAGCACCCGTAGCGCCTGTCGGACCGGTTGTTCCGTCAGCGCCTGTTGCGCCTGTAGTGCCTGTGGGTCCGGTTACACCATCAGCGCCCGTTGCGCCCGTGGCACCCGTCACACCCGTCGGGCCGGCAGCACCGTCCGCGCCCGTAGCACCTGTAGCGCCAGTTGGGCCGGTAGCACCGTCCGCGCCTGTTGCGCCAGTCGGGCCGGTCGCTCCGTTTGCTCCGGTAATACCCGCAGCGCCTGTCGGACCTGTCGCACCCGTCGCTCCTGTGTTTCCTGTTGCACCTGCGGAGCCAGTCGGGCCAGCCATACCATTTGCGCCGGTAGCACCCGTAGGACCCGTTGCGCCAGTAGCGCCTGTCGGACCTGTGGGCCCAACAGTATCATTTGAACTTAAATCAACAATTGCAGAGCCTTGTGAAACAGTCGCTGAAATTGAGCCGTCAGTTGACTGGAAGGTAAGAACATCCCCAAGCCGCATGGTAGCGGTTACTCCGGCTGTTCCGTTGACTGTAAAAAGGGCGGTATCAGGAGCAATTGTGCCAGTTGCACCTGTCGCGCCTGTCGTACCCGTAGCGCCTGTTGGGCCTGTGGCGCCTGTTGGGCCGCCTGCGGGACCTGTTGCTCCGGTCGCGCCCCTCATTCCCGCAGGGCCTGTCGCACCCGTCGCGCCCCTCATTCCCACAGGGCCGGTCGCTCCGGTAGGCCCTGTCGCACCTGTCGCGCCAGTCGCACAGGCCGGATATGGGCTGCAGGAACAGCAGCAATTACACCAAGGGTTTCCGCAAATCGGACAAGTATTTCCTTTTCCGTAAGTGTTGTAGGTCAATACATACACTCCTAACTGTAAATTTATCGAAGATACACGGCAATATGTATCTTCATATTCATTATATTCCGGGGCGTTTCATGTTGTCCCTGCAGGTATGCGCGTAGGAATTCCGCATGAAAATTTGCGTAAAAATAAGCCGGAATTCTAAAAAGAGCGTTTTGCTCCGAATTCCGGCCTATCAAAAACTTTTTTAAAATAATTTATTACATAGTGATGCATTTTATCTATGAAGCCGCAAACTGGCTGTTATAAAGCTTGGCGTAGAAACCGTTTCGTTTGAGCAGCTGTTCGTGTGTACCCTGCTCAATGATGTTGCCGTCGTTCATTACAAGAATAATATCCGCCTCTTTTATAGTGGAAAGCCTGTGTGCGACGACAAAGCTCGTTCGCCCCTTCATCATTTTCTGGAACGCCTTCTGTACGCGCTGCTCGGTGAGCGTGTCGATGCTGCTCGTGGCTTCGTCGAGTATAAGCATAGGGGGATCGCAAAGCATTACGCGCGCGATGCATAATAGCTGGCGCTGCCCCTGCGAAAGGTTTGAACCGTCTTCTGTCACAATGGTGTCGTATCCGTTTGGCAGGCGTGAAATAAAGCCATGGGCATAGGCGGCTTTCGCAGCGCTTATAATTTCCTCGTCCGTCGCGCCCTCCCTGCCGTACGCGATATTGTCACGGATGCTAACGCTGTAGAGCCAGCTTTCCTGTAAAACCATACCATACATCGCGCGCAGGCTCCGCCTGGTAATGCTTTGTGAATCATGGCCGTCGATGCGGATACTGCCGCTGTCTACGTCGTAAAAGCGCATCAGCAGGTTGATGAGCGTCGTTTTTCCGCAGCCGGTCGGGCCGACAATTGCCACACGCTGTCCCGGCTTTACCTTTAGGTTGAAGTCCTGTATCAGCCTGCGCTGCGGCGTGTAGGAAAAATCGACATGCGCTATTTCAACCGCGCCGTCACAGCTCAAAAGTGATTGGGCGTCCGGGCTGTCCTCCCGTTCTGCGGGTTCGCCGAGTACCTCGAATACGCGCCGTGCCCCAGCCATTGCCGTCTGGAGCTGTGTAATAACGCCGGTGACCTCGTTAAACGGCTTCGTGTATTGGTTTGCGTAGGTCAGAAAGACAGATATCTGCCCGACGGTAAGCCCGCCCAGCACGGCGCTGACTGCGCCGATTACGCCGACCGCCGCGTATACGATTGCGTTTACAAAGCGTGTGCTGGGGTTTGCAAGGGAAGAGGCAAACTGTGCCTTTTTCCCGCAGATATAAAGCCTGTTATTTATTTCGTCGAAGATTTCCTGGTTGGCCTCTTCCCGGGAAAACGCCTTGACGACCTTTTGGCCGCCGATGTTCTCTTCAATAAAGCTGCCGATTTCGCCCTGCGTCTGCTGCTGCTCCTTAAACATTTTCGCGGACAGCCGGGCAATAAATGCCGCAACAAAAAGCGACAGCGGCGTGACGAGCACGACAACAACGGCGATTTTGTAGTTGATGGCGAGCATAAAGGCAAGCGTGCCGATGATTGTAATCAAGCCTGAAAAAAGCTGGGTGATACCCTGGAGCAGCCCGTCGCCCACCGCGTCTATGTCGTTGACCACGCGGCTGATTAAGTCGCCATGCGGGTGCGCGTCAATATATTTAAGCGGTACCGCGTTGAGCTTTTGAAAAAGCGTTTGCCTCAGGTCACGCACCGTGTAGTAGCTTACCGCATTGGTGCAAAGCGTCATCAGCCATTGGAACAGGGCTGTTCCGGCTATGGCCAGCAGCAGCCCCAGCAGGATTTTTCCGACACTTTCAAAATCGACCTGGCCCTGCGCGATAATAAAATCGATTGCGCTGCCGACAAGCACCGGCCCCAGGAGCGTCAGGCAGACGGTAGCGACAGCGCACAGCAGCGCCCCGAGCAGATAGGCGCGGTAGGGCTTTGCAAAAGAAAGGACACGCCTGACTGTCTTTAGCGTTTTCATCTGCCGAACACCTCCTCCGGGCTAAGCTGGGAAAGGCAGATTTCCCGGTAGGGCGGGCAGCTTTTGACGAGCTCTTCGTGCGTTCCAAGGCCCTGAAGCATTCCCTCGTCGAGCACGGCAATCCGGTCGGCGCCCCGCACGGTCGCAACGCGCTGAGAAACAATAAGCACGGTCATATTCTCTGTTTCGGCTTTTATCGCACGGCGCAAAGCGGCGTCGGTCGCAAAATCCAGCGCGCTTGCGCTGTCGTCGAGAATCAGGATTTCAGGGCTTTTGACAAGCGCCCTTGCAATTGTAAGGCGCTGCTTCTGCCCGCCGGACAGGTTTTTCCCGCCTTGCGTAATATGTGTACCACCCTTTAAGGGAAGCTGTTGTACAAAATCGTACGCCTGCGCAATTTTAAGCGCCCGGTCGATTTCATCCTGTGTGGCGTCCTTCCTGCCCCAGCGTATGTTGTCGTTCACCGTACCGGTAAAGAGCAGGGTGTTCTGCAAAACAAACCCGATTTTGCCGCGCAGGATATGAAACGGATAATTGCGGACATCCTCGCCGTCAATGAGGACACGGCCTTTTTCCGCGTCGTAAAAACGGGGAATCAGCCCGACAAGCGAAGATTTGCCGCTTCCCGTTATGCCAATAATGCCAAGCGTTTCTCCCGTTTCGATTTGAAGGTTGATATCGCAAAGCACGGCCTCCCCGCCGTACCCAAAGCTGACGTTTTCGAATTCGATTTTAGGGGCATTGGGTTTTTGTATGGGCGTTTTACCAGACGGCTGCTTTACGGAAGGGGCGGTTTCGAGCACTTCGTTTATACGCGCGGCAGATGCCGACGCTTTGGTGAAAATTACAACGAGGTTCGCGACGATAATCATGGAAAGCAGAATCTGTGTCATGTAGTTTACAAGCGCAATTATTTCACCGGGCATCATTTCCCCGGTATTTACAAGCCCCGCGCCAAACCATACGACAGCCGCGATTGCGAGGTTCGTGACGACGTATGTCGCGGGGTTGAGCAGTGCGGAAAGCCTGCCGACGCGTACCGATGTTTTGGAAAGGCCGTCTGCCGCCTCATTGAAACGCGCTTCGTCCTGCTCCTGCTTGCCAAACGCCCGTATGACGCGGTTGCCCGAGAGGTTTTCTCTGGAAATCATGGAAATACGGTCAAGCTTTTTCTGGATTTGTTTAAAAAACGGAACGCTGCGGCTCATGATAAAATAGAGGAAAAAAGCGATAATTGGCGCTGCCGCGACAAAAATCAGCGCGAGCCTGGCGTTGACCGTAAACGACATGACCATGGCGCCAATCACAAGAAACGGCGAACGGATGACGAGCCGGATAAGCATAGCGACCGCGACCTGCAATTGATTGATGTCGTTTGTCATGCGTGTAATGAGCGAAGGCGTGCCGATTTTGTCGAGCTCCTCGAACGAGAGTGTATTGATGTGGCGGAACAGCGCGCTTCTTAGCTTTGTGCCGAAGCCCTGAGATACGATAGACGCGACCTTCTGGCAGACAAGTGCGCTCGCAAGGCCGACCGCGCCGAGCAGAATCATTACGCCGCCCATGCGCAGGATGTAGCCGGTGTCACGGTTTGTAATCCCTATATCGATAATACTTGCCATAACCAGCGGCACAATCAGCTCGAAAACCGCCTCGAGCAGCTTGCATAACGGCCCGACTACGAGATGAACCTTATAATCCTTTAAATAACGGCAAAGCTTGCGCAAAGGGAATCCACCCGCCTTATGATAAAAATCGAAAAAGCTTTTGTAAAAGCAACAATAGGACGGCGCAAGCCGTCCCTTGTTATAGTCTGCCGGTAGCCGGCCTTTTTATTTATGCGTTCCCAGATAGAACAGCGCGATTGTGCCAGGCCCGGAATGCGCGCCGATAACTGGCCCGATAAAATTGATGTGCGTCTGCTTGGTTTTAAAGGTTTCGCGCACCTTTTTTTCTACATATTTCGCATCCTCGAGCGAGTCGCCGTGACTGATGAACACCGTCTGCTGCTGCGGGTCGATTGCGGTCTGCGCCATCATTTCGACAAGCGCGTCGAGCGACTGCCTGCGTCCGCGCACCTTCTTGACGGGAATCAGGTGGCCTTCGTCGTCCACATGGAGCACCGGCTTGATGCCAAGGGCCGAACCAATAACCGCAGCCGCTGCCGAAACCCTGCCGCCGCGCTTTAAGTGGAACAAATCGTCGACAGTAAACCAGTGGCATAAATGGTTCCTGTTTTCAACCACCCACTGCTCGAGCTCCTCGATAGAAAGCCCCTCGCGTTTTTTCATCGCGGCGTGCCAGATAAGCAGGCCTTCGCCCATGGAGGCCGCAAGCGAATCGACTATGACGATTTTGCGCCCTGGATATTCGCTTTTCAGCTCTTCAGCCGCCATGCACGCCGAGGCATACGTACCGGAAAGGCCGGAGGAAAAGGCAATATAAATCAGGTCGCGCCCCTCTTCCAAAGAGGGCGTAAACTGCTCGCGGAAATCGTTCGGGTTGAGCTGGATGGTCGTACACATATTTCCTTCACGCATCTTAGCGTAGAAATCCGTAATAGCCAGCTCCTTGTGGTCGGGATAATCGAGATAATCCTTATCCGAGATGGTAAATTGCATGGGAATGACCCTGATATCGAGCTCTGCTATCATTTCCGGCGTCAAATCCGCATTGGAATCGGTAAAAATCAGATAATCGTTCATAACCGCTGCCCTCTTCCTTTAATTATAAATATATCCATACAAATTTTAATCGAAACACACAGAAATATTATGCTCGATTGGAAAATAAATTATGTTAATCCAATTTTTTCTTGTACATGCAGGATTTTCAAGACGTTTTACGCATAAGCATGAATAACAGGAAACAGCAAAGAAGGTGCAAAATTTGAAGAAAAAACGGTTTTTATTCAATGCGGCGGTCCTGACGGGAACGTCGCTCGTTACAAGGACCATCGGAATTTCCTTCCGCGTCTATATGTCAAATATAATCGGCGCCGAGGGCATCGGGCTTTACCAGCTCATCTGCGCCGTTTATTTTTTTGCCACAACGTTTGCAACAAGCGGCATTACGCTCATTGTAACGCGGCTTGTCACAGACTGCCTTGCAAAGGGGGAAACGGGCAGGGCAAAGTACGTGACGCGCCGCTGTTTTTTGATTGGGCTTGCACTGAGCCTTGCGTGCGCAGCCGCCCTGTTTATTTTTGCACAGCCGATTGGGGAGGGGTTTCTAAATGATTCCCGCACGGTTTTGTCCCTGCGTGTGCTTGCGCCGAGCCTGCCCTTTATGGCGGTGTCCGCATGCTTCCGCGGTTATTTCTTCGCCCGGCGGACGGCAATCAAGACGGCAAGCGAGCAGCTTTTGGAGCAGATTATTGAAATTGCCGTTTTTGCCTGCGTCGTCGGTACGATGGCTCCTATGGGGCTTGCCTACGCCTGCTGCTCGGTCGCTGTCGGAACGGCACTGTCGGAGGTCGTCACCTGCGTATATTCCTATGTGCTCTACGCAATGGATGCAAGGAAGCTCAAGGGAAAGGAAACGCCCATGCCGAAATTTTTGCGTAAAGTGCTGTCCATCGGCGCGCCTGTCACGGCAAGCTCCTGCCTGCGCTCCGGGCTTTCCACCGCGGAAAACATGCTCATTCCCGCGGGGTTCAAAAAGTATGGGGCGAGCTACGAACGGTCGCTCTCGGACTATGGCATGATTACCGGGATGGTCATGCCGGTACTGCAATTCCCGTCCGCTTTTTTGATGTCTTTTTCCTCCCTGATGATACCCGAAATGTCGGAAGCAAACGCAGCGACGCATAAAAACGCCATCCACTACATGACGCAGCGCATCCTGCGGTTTGCCTTGCTGTTTGCCGTTCCTACGGCGGTAATCTTTTTTTTCTTTGCGGACAGCCTCGGGAAGCTGCTTTACGGCAGCGCGGAGGTCGGCGTATACTTATGTGTGCTTGCGCCAATCGTCCCGCTCAATTACCTCGACAGCGTAGTCGACGGTATGCTCAAGGGCCTCAACCAGCAGATGCAGTACCTGACATACAATATTATCGACTCGGCGCTGCGCGTCGTCCTGATATTCTTTTTACTTCCCGTTATGGGAATCAAGGGCCTGGTTATCGTCATGTTTATCAGTGCGGTTTTAAATACTTCCCTGAGCCTTGCAAGGCTCATCAAGGTTACGCAGGTCAAATTTCATCCGGTCGAATGGATTTTCAAGCCGTTTCTTGCAAGCGCGCTGCCGTGTGCCTTGCTTGGTTTTTTGGACGACTTTGGCATTGTGCCGATTACCGGCGCGTGGACGGTCGTATTGATTGCGCTCGTCGTACTCGTATACATTCTATTGATGACGCTGACGGGCGCTGTCAAGAAGGAGGAAATCCTGTGGCTCAAAGGCCTGCTGAAAAAATAACATTTCGCTTTTGATTCTGTGGATTCTGCCGTATAATAAGAAGGAAAGAAAATCCGGGCAAGATACAATTCCGATACACCGGCTGTTTATGATAAAACGGATATCAAAAGAAAAGGACGGGAGAACATGCGGAAAATTCTGATTGTGGAGGATGAGGTGCCGATTGCAAACCTTTTGTCTATGAACCTGCGGCTTGCGGGGTACCAGTGCACGTGTGTCTATGACGGAAACGAGGCCGCCGACATGATTCGCCCCGGCGCGTTCGATTTGATTCTGCTCGACGTTATGCTGCCCGGTATCGATGGCTTTTCCCTGCTCGAGTATATCAGGCCATACGATATCCCGGTCATTTTTATTACGGCGAAGGTATCCTTAAATGACAAGGTAGCCGGGCTCAGGCTCGGCGCGGAGGATTATATTACAAAGCCCTTTGAAACGGCGGAGCTTCTGGCGCGTGTGGAAACGGTGCTGCGCCGCTGTAAAAAGAGCGACGGCGACGGGATATATTATTTGGACGACGTAACGGTAGACACAAATTCCCGGATTGTTACCTGCCGCGGGAAGGCTGTCGAGCTGACCATGAAGGAATATGAACTGCTGCTTTTGTTCCTGAAAAACAGGAACATAGCGCTTTACCGGGAAATTATTTACGAACGCGTATGGGGCAGCGACTATATGGGCGACACCAGGACGGTCGACCTGCATGTCCAGCGGCTGCGCAAGAAGCTCCATTTGGAAAAGAAAATCGAATCGGTTTATAAGGTGGGGTACCGCTTTACAGGCTGAAAGGGACGGGGAGGGATGTTGAAATGAAGTTTTCGTGGAAGCTGTTTTTTTCAAGCGTGATTATTATTACGCTGGCGTTTGGCTGCGGCGGCTTTTTCCTGATTTCTTCCCTGTTCGAATCCGGCCTTTCCCGCGAAAAGGAAGCCTCCATGCAGGAAAACCGTTTTCTTTACGCATCCCTTTATTCCGACTTTAATACCATGCAGGTGTATGACAGCCAGGGACTGGACGCGGCGGTCGCCCAGCTTCAAAGCTATTTGAACCGCAGCGGTACCAGCCAGGCGTACATTGGGCGGACTGCCAAGCTGCACTTTAACGCGCGGGAGTTTGCGTCCTCGCTGGAGCCGGGTACGCGCGGCAGCCGCATTGTACGGCAGGGCGATATTTATTATGTGCAGGTCATCAGCCGCCTGCCGCTGACGGGACAAGACATGATTTACCTGGAAAACCTGCACGACATCACGCCGCTTTATGAACAGCGGAGCCAGTTTTTAAACCTTTACCGCGTCATTCTCCTGGGCGTCGTGCTGTTAAGCTCCGTGTTTGTTTTTATTTCATCGCGGCTGCTCACTTCTCCGATGAAAAGGCTTTCGTTTGCCGCAAAAAAAATGGCGGACGGCGACTACACCATGCGCATCCGCAAAAAGAGCAGCGACGAAATCGGAATGCTTACCGGAGACTTCAACAGGATGGCGGACGCTATTGAGCAGAATATAGAGGAGCTTGAAAACGCGGCGAGGCGGCAGGAGGATTTTTCCGCAAGCTTTGCCCACGAGCTGAAAACGCCGCTGACCTCGATTATCGGCTATGCGGACATGCTGCGCTCCTATGAGCTTGACGCCGCGGACAGGCGTACCGCCGCGGAGTATATTTTCAGCGAGGGAAAACGCCTGGAAGCGCTGTCGTTTAAGCTGCTCGATTTGATGGTTTACGCAAAAGAAGATTTTGCGCGTACATGGACGCAGGCGCGTCCGTTTATTAAGGAAACGGCCAATACGCTGCGCCCGACGCTTGCAAAATACAAAACGACGCTGTATACCGACATTGACGACACTAGGCTTTACATTGAGCCGACGCTGATGAAAACCATGCTTTATAATTTAGTTGACAACGCCTGTAAGGCCTCCCATCCGGGCGGCAATATCCTGCTCAGCGTAAAGGAAAATGAGCAGGGCGTCCTTGTAACGGTGAGCGACGAAGGGCGCGGTATACCGCAGGAGCAGCTAGGCCGCATTACAGAGCCGTTTTATATGGTGGACAAGTCCCGTTCCCGCCGGCAAAACGGCGCGGGGCTCGGGCTTTCTATTGTCAAACGAATCGCGGGCGTACACCGTACGCAGATTCAAATAAAAAGCGAGGAAGGCAAGGGAACGGCAGTCTCGTTCCTTTTGGAAGGAGGCGGCGGGGAATGAAAAAGCTTCCGATGGTTTTATGTATCCTGCTTACCTGCGCTGTCATCTTTTCGTCGCTGTTCCTGCCGCAGGCGGCATTTTCGCTGATTGACCAAAGTGAGGAGAAAAAGACCGATACTGAACAGGCGGCGGCCCTTTCGGAGGACGTCCCCCAGGACGACAAGCTTTTTATGCTGGCGCGGGATATAAATTATGGGATGCAGAACGCTGCGCGTTCCTCCGATTTTTTCCTGAAATCGGGACAGGAAATTGAAGAAAAAGATTTATTCGAAGTCATCAAGAGGGAAATGGCGAAGCTCGACCCCACCGATTCCCTGGGATTCTTTGCGAACCTGAAAATAGGCGAGGATAAAAAACAGCTTGCGGCCACCCTGATAAATATTGTGCAGTATGACAGCGGGGCAAGAGCGTTTCCTGTATGGGGGGCAACCGTCAGCACGAACGGAATGGCGTACCAGCTTACACTCGACGCCATAATTGGACGGATTTTAACCGTTGATGTTTACCTAAGCCCCGGGGATTATGCGTCTGCCGATTTGTCGGATGGAGATAGTGAACCCTACGGGCAGATGGTGCAGCCGGAGATTCAACCCGAAATACTTGTAAATTATGCGGCATATCTCTATTACGATACAACAGAGACGACAGATTTTTATTCCGAGCTTTCCGGTGTAAGTGGGTTTACCTGTACCCCAGCGGGGCAAAAATTTTCACTTGCATTTTATTCCACTGGGTACGATTGGGTTTTAAGCCCCGTTTTTTAATAAAAATATGCGAAAATGATACAATCCTGATAACCCCATGAAACTCCTTATGGGTATGCTATGTCCGTAATAAAGAAAACGGAGATGGCACAGTGGAAAAACACAATCAGATTCATTATGAAATTTTAAATTTTAATAAGCCGGAAATTTGTGAGGAATACGAGCGCTTTGTTGCGGGGCATGAAAACGGCTCCTTCATGCAGTCGCTCAAATGGCGGGGCGTAAAACGTGCGTGGAAATGTGAGGGAGTTGCCGTACGGAATTCTTCGGGAGCAATCTGCGCGTCTATGTTAATTTTGATAAAGACGCTCCCCGTTATTGGGACGAGCCTTCTTTATTCCCCCAGGGGGCCGGTATGCGATTTGCATGACGAGGCGCTGCTTTCCTGCCTGTTTGACGGCGCGTTTTTCCTGTCGCAGAAATACCGCGCCTGCGCGTTTAGGGCCGACCCGTTTGTTATGGAGGACGACGAGGCGTTTTTAAGCTTTATGCGAAAACGCGGCTTTGAATTTACTCCGCATATGCCGGATGGCTGTACGGCGCAAACGAGAGAAAACTATGTGCTCGATATCAAGGGGAAAACGCCGGAGGAGCTGTTTGCGCGGTTTAAGCCGAAATGGCGGTACAATATCCGCCTGGCGCAGCGCAGGGGCGTTATATGCAGGCCGTACTCAAAGGAACGGCTCAATGATTTTTACAGGCTCATGCTCGAGACAGGAAAGCGCGACGGGTTTGCCGTGCGCTCCCAAGAGTATTTTGAACGAATGATGGACAGCCTTGGCGGCGACTGCCGGCTTTACCTGTGCTATAAGGACGGCACGGCCCTTTCCGGCGCCATATGCGTGCGGTACGGCGGGCGCACATGCTATGTATATGGCGCTTCGTCAAACGAAGGGCGCAGCCTGATGCCGAATTACCTGATGCAGTGGCGGATGATTGAATGGGCCTGCGAAAGCGGATGCAGCCTGTACGATTTTATGGGAATCCCGCATTATGACGATCAGGCGCACAGAAATTACGGCGTTTACCGGTTTAAGCAGGGCTTTCAGGGAAGGGTCGCCGTTTACGCAGGCGAGTTTACGTATGTTTACAGCCAAAAGGAAATGCGGCTGTGGAACATGTGCCAGAAGGCTTTCTCCGCCGTGCAGCGGGGAAGGTACTATTTCAAGCGTTTCCTGCCGGGCAGGAAGCCGGTGCTTCCTCCGGACAGGCCCGGCCTGCCTGTTAAGGCGTGTAAAGAGGGGAATCTGCTCTAGAAGGCTGGTTGTAGTTTGTATATTTATATTTTCCTTTAAAACGCTCCGCCCGCCTCTTTATCGTCCAATAAGCGCAGTGGAAGGTTCAATAAAAAAAGAGTCGTACCGCTTAAAAAAAGCAGGTGCGCCGCAGATAAAATAAAAAAGGAAGGGCAGGTTTATAGCTGCCCTTCCTTTTTATAAACAAGAACTCCAAACTGCGTCCGAACGGTAAGCTCCCGCAAACTATCTAGCTTTTGCTGATCATCTATCCCTGTTTTATAATAGTATGGCGTCATATGGAAGAGCGACTGGACCTGTTCGCTGGAAACCAGATGGATTTCATCCTTTACCTCTTCATATTGCAGCAGCGCAAAGCCCGCAAGCTCTTTCTTTTCAGGCGGGTTCCGGTAGGGCTTATCGTAAACGGCGGCTTTTAGCTCCCACAAATGGTCTTCCAGCACAACGGCGCGCACGAGCACGCCGCTGCTTTTAAGGATACGCGAAAATTCCTGTGGATGAAACGGAGCGAAGAGATTCAGTACGATGTCGCAGGAGCTGTCGGCCGCGGGCAGCCTCGACACGCTTGCGACGGCGAGGGACAGATTTTCCCTGCGTTTCGCGCCTATAGCGAGCGCGTCTTTGGAGATATCTACGCCGCCGGCGGTAACATCCTTCCCGTTTTCCATTAAAAATGAAATAAGATTTGCGGTATACCAGCACTCCCCGCACCCTACGTCAAGCAGGACGGTTTCCCGCGGGCAGTACGGCAAAACAATTTCTTTAATTTTTTTAAGCAAAGGCTTGTAAAAGCCCTGGTCTAAAAAATCCCGCCGCGAGCGCGCCATCAGCTTATCATCGCCGTGGCGCTTATCCGCTGATTTCTGGGACATCAGCAGATTGACCACGCCGCGCCTTGAAAGGTCGTAGCAATGACGGTGTTCACACCGCAGTGTTTGCCCATTTAAATACAGCGGCCTAGAGCAAACGGGACAGATAAACGGAAACATGGCGTTCTCCTTTACAATTATAATTATACGGCCTTAAACAGGGTGCGTACGAGCAGCTGGCCGAGCCATACCCCAAGTACGCAGGCAGCCAGGCTCAGCAGGGCGTACACACCGCCGGCCAGATATTTCTTCTCCTGTAAAAGCGTGAGCGTTTCCAGGGAAAAGGTAGAAAATGTGGTGAACCCTCCGCACAGCCCTGTGCGCAGGAACAGGCTCATGTTTTTATCCATGGGAAGCCTTGCGGCAAGCTGTGAGAAAACGCCGATGAAAAACGCGCCGGTAAAATTGACGAGAAAGGTCAGAAGCGGGAAATCCCCATGAAACGGGACAAGCCCTATCAAATACCGCAGCACGGCGCCGATAAAGCCGCCGCAGCCAACACATAAAACCTGAAGCATAAATCAAACCGCCGTTTCGTTAAAATCTTCATAAGCATAACTGTTTTTAAGCAGCCGCTCGCGCTCTTTATAATCCGGCATAACCTGTGCAATCAGGGCATAAAACTGTTTTCCGTGGTTTTTGTGCCGGATATGCGCAAGCTCGTGCACGACAACGTAGTCAACCGCGTCCGGAGGATAAAGCATCAGCCGGTAAGAAAAGCAGAGGCTGTCCTTCGCGCTGCAGCTTCCAAACCGCTTTTCCGCCGAGGTGATTTTTATCCCGGCGGGGGTAAGGCCCATCAGGGTGCTGTAAAAAGCAGCACGGGAAGGAAGCGCTGCTTTGGCCTTTTCCTTTAAAGCGGCAACCTGCCGCTCGTTCAAGGCGTGCTTCTGTTCCAGCTCAACGCGCTTTTTCATGGTTTCCAAATGGGCTGAAATCCATGCTTCGTTTTTTGCGAGAAAACGCTCGATTTCCCTTTTTGAAAGGCGCAGGGGACAGCGCACAAGCACAGAAAGCTCCTTTGTAATCTCTATTGACATGGTTTTCCGTTTGGAGCGTTTGACCTGAAAGCCGTACATAAATCCTCATCCGCTTTTCTGATGGTAATATGGCCTATTATATCATTTTCTGGGCGCGAAGCAAGCCGCGGGAACAAAAGATTGAATGAAAGCGGCCAGCCAGCGGCAAAAAGTGCGCGTTTTGCACAGCGTGCGCATTGACAAAAATCCTGCCGGGTGGGATAATAAAAAACAACTATATATTATAGGCCGCCGGCATTTTACCGGGCAGCGGCGGTTTTCACCGGAGGAGAGAACATCATGGCAAAGGAACTTGCAAAGGCCTACGAGCCGAGGGAAGTAGAGGACAGAATCTACGGCTTTTGGATGGAGGGCAACTACTTTCATGCTGAAATAGACAAGGACAAAAAACCGTATACCATTGTGATGCCGCCCCCTAATATCACCGGGCAGCTCCATATGGGGCATGCGCTCGATGAAACGCTCCAGGATATTTTAATCCGTTTCAGGCGGATGCAGGGCTACAGCGCCCTTTGGGTGCCGGGCACAGACCACGCCTCCATTGCGACGGAGGCGAAAATCGTTGAGCAGATGCGCAAAGAGGGCGTAACGAAAGAGGAAATCGGCAGGGAAGGTTTTTTAGAGCGTGCATGGGCGTGGAAGGAACAGTACGGCTCGCGCATCAATGACCAGCTTAAAAAGCTCGGCTCCTCCTGCGATTGGGAACGCGAGCGCTTTACTATGGACGAGGGGTGCAGCGAGGCGGTCAAAGAGGTTTTTGTACGCCTGTATGAAAAGGGCTTGATTTACCGCGGAGAGCGCATCATCAACTGGTGCCCGAAATGCTGTACGTCCATTTCCGACGCGGAGGTCGAATTTGCGGAGCACGACGGCTTCTTCTGGCACCTGCGTTATCCGCTCAAGGACTCGAGCGGATATGTAGAGCTTGCGACAACCAGGCCGGAGACGCTGCTCGGGGACACGGCGGTCGCCGTCCATCCCGACGACGAACGCTATCAGGATATGGTCGGGAAGACGCTTGTCCTGCCGCTTGTAGGCCGGGAAATCCCGATTGTCGCGGACACATACGTTGAGCGGGACTTTGGTACGGGCGTTGTTAAGATTACGCCTGCGCACGACCCGAACGACTTCGAGGTTGGCCTTCGCCATAGCCTGCCCATAATCAGCGTGCTCGACGACAACGCCGTCATGAATGAAAACGCGGGAAAATATAAGGGCATGGACCGCTACGAGGCGAGAAAAGCCATCATCAAGGATTTGGAGGAACAGGGCTTCCTTGTTAAAACAGAGCCTATCAAGCATAATGTAGGTTCCTGCTACCGCTGCAAAACAATTGTAGAGCCGAAGGTTTCAAAGCAGTGGTTTGTTAAAATGAAACCGCTTGCCGAGCCTGCGGTTGCATGCGTCAAAAGCGGGCAGACAAAATTTATCCCCGAGCGCTTTGAAAAGATTTATTTCCACTGGATGGAGAATATAAAGGATTGGTGCATTTCACGGCAGCTCTGGTGGGGACACCGGATTCCCGCGTGGTACTGCGAAGCGTGCGGCGAGGTTATCGTCTGCAAGGACGAGCCGCATACCTGCCCGAAATGCGGGAGTACGCACCTGCACCAGGACGAGGACACGCTCGACACCTGGTTTTCCTCCGCGCTTTGGCCGTTCTCCACACTCGGCTGGCCGGAAAAAACGCCTGAGCTCGACTATTTCTACCCAACGAGCACGCTCGTTACGGGCTACGATATCATCTTTTTCTGGGTTGCCCGCATGATATTTTCCGGCTGCGAGCAGATGCAGCAGCAGCCGTTTGACACGGTGTTCATCCATGGCCTGATTCGTGACGAAAAGGGTGTAAAGATGTCCAAATCGCTCGGGAACGGAATCGACCCACTCGAGGTTATCGACCAGTACGGCGCTGACGCGCTGCGTTTCTTCCTCGCGACGGGCAATTCCCCCGGAAACGACATGCGCTTCAGCACAAAGCGCGTCGAGTCGTCCCGCAATTTTGCAAATAAGCTGTGGAACGCCGCCCGTTTCGTTCATATGAACATCGACGATTATAATGTAAAGAACGAGCTGACGCCTGTGCTCACCACGGAGGATAAGTGGATTATCCACACAGTTAACCTTGTTTCTAAGGAGGTCACGGAGAATCTCGAAAAGTTTGAGCTTGGCATCGCCGTGCAGAAGCTCTACGATTTCATCTGGGACTGCTACTGCGACTGGTATATCGAGCTTGCCAAGGCGCGCCTGCAAAGCCAAGGGGAATCCGCGCAGAACGCAAGGCAGGTGCTGGTTTGGGTGCTCGACAAAATCCTGCTCCTGCTGCATCCGTTCATGCCGTATATCACGGAGGAAATCTGGCAGACCATCCCGCATGAGGGCGAGACGATTATGCTGCAAAAATATCCCGAATACAGGCAGGATTATGAATATCCGCAGGAAAGCGCGCAGATGGAGACAGTCATGGAAGCCATCCGTGCCATTCGCAACCGCCGCAGTGAAATGAATGTGCCGCCGTCTAAAAAGGCGAAGGTATTTATTGCCACACAAAAGCAGGCGGTATTTGAAAGCGGCGCGCCGTTTATCTGTAAGCTTGCCTACGCAAGCGGGGTAGAGGTTGGCGAAAGCTATCATATAGAAGGCGCCGTGACCATAGTTACGGCGGACTGCAAGATTTATATCCCGATGGACGAGCTCGTTGACAGGGAAAAGGAGCTTGCGCGCCTGAACAAGGAGCTGGAAGACACGAAAAAACGCCTTGCGCAGTCAGAAGGCAAGCTCAATAACGAAGGCTTTGTTTCAAAGGCGCCGGAAAAGGTCATTGAAAACGTCAGGCAGCAGGCGCAGCGGGAGCGCGAGAAGATTGCGATGATTGAAGCCGCGGCTGCCGCCTTACAGTAACGGAAAAAGAACAGACAGGATGATAGTGTGAACGGGATACTCATAATCGACAAGCCGCAGGATTTTACCTCCTTCGATGTTGTAGCCGTCATGCGCAGGCTCTGTTCCCAAAAGAAAATAGGACATACAGGCACGCTCGACCCAATGGCTACGGGCGTGCTTCCTTTGCTTTTGGGGAACGCTGCGCGGGCGCAGGCAATTCTGCCGGACAGCGATAAGGAATACGACGCGTCGTTTCAGCTTGGCGTCACGACAGATACGCTCGACAGTACGGGCAGGGTTTTAACCCGGACGGAAAACGTCAGTGTTACGAGGGAAACGCTTTGCCGGGCACTCGGGCCGTTTCGCGGCGAAATCATGCAGATTCCGCCGATGTATTCGGCTGTCAGTAAGGACGGCAAGCGCCTTTATGAGCTTGCCCGCAAGGGGATTGAGGTGGAGCGTGAGAAACGCCCGGTTACCATAAGCGAGCTTACGCTGTTATCTTATAATGAAGAGACGGCGTGCGGCCGGCTGCATATCGCCTGTTCCAAGGGGACCTATGTGCGCAGCCTGATTGACGATATTGGCAGAAGCCTTCAGTGCGGCGGAATTATGACGGAGCTTCGCCGGACCAAAGCGTGCGGCTTTACGCTTGACGACGCGCTTTCGCTCGATGAAATGAAGGAGCTGGCTGGCACAGGGCGGATAGAAGGGCTGCTTCGTCCGACGGAAAGCCTTTTTATGGAATACCGTGAAATTAAAGTTACAGCGGCGCAGAGCGTGCGTTTTCAAAACGGCGGCGCGCTCGACCTTTGCCGCACCGCGCTGAAGGACGGCAGTTTGGAAAATGAAATACTCCGTGTGAAGGCGCCGGACGGCCGTTTTCTTGGGCTAGGTACGACTGACATGGAAAAGCAGGCGCTTGCGGTTTATAAGCTGTTTTAAATATTCTTTGTAAGTGGGTGTGAAGAGAATGAAACGATTCCTGGCAATTATTTTATCGGCTATTTTGGCACTGTCCTGCGTGGGCTGTGCCGTACAGGAGCAGGAAAATAAGCAGGCGGTATCCGAAGAAAAGGCGGTTGCGCTTGTGCCGCGCCTGATGGATGTGAACAACGTGGCACGCAATCCCTACCTTGCGCAGGGTGAATCGATAATCCACAACGACGCCTACAGCTCGGATGTAACGGCACAGGTGGTACCGCTGGGGATTTATCCTGAAATTGTTTCCTCCGCGGAAACGGAGGCGGATAAGGCCATACCTTGCTTTTTTTACGATTCAAACGGCAACTGCATCACACCCTACAGCCTGGTAACGGAGAAGGGGACGATTAGCGGGGGAATCGCTGTCCGCGATGTAAACAGCAGCCCTGTAAAAACGCTCGGCAGCTTTTTGCCGGTACGTGACGATAACCAGAAGTACGGGATTCAGATATCCTATTCCTTTGTAGACAGCAACGGCCTTGTCGTTGGCCCAACGACACACGGGCATGTTCTGATGATGCGAACGGCCGATGAGAAAGGAAACGTACGCAATATTTTTGAGAAAGCGCTCGATGTAGATGTCGTCTCAGCGGCAAAAGCCGCGCTTGGGGATGATATCGACACGAACCTGCTCAGTACGGTGATGGATTACAGCGGAAATCTCTGGTTTGTCACGGGTGGTTTTCATATCGACCCGTCTTATGCAAAGGACGGCTTTTTCGGTTATCTTGACAGGTCGTATATCGACGCGGCGCTGTCCGGAGAAAAGGCGGACGCCAAAGAATCCCTTCATTTTTACCGGCTAAAGGACGGGGAGGGCGCGGAAAACGGAATTTCCTCTCATCCGGAGGGCTGTACTATCCTGACAAACAAAGCGTGCTATTTACTGAACGCTTCACAGGACGGAGTGAAAATTGTCTGGCGTACCGGATATCAGTCCGACGGAGGCAAGGGCGCGCAAAAGGGCAGCGGGATTACAGGCGCGGGGCTTGCCTGGGGCGGCGGCTCCACACCGACGCTTTCCGAGGAGCTGGTTTTGTTTACAGATAATCAAAATCCCGTCAATTTGATTGCCCTTGATATCAAAACGGGAAAAACCGTGGCGCAACAGCCGGTGTTTGAAAGCATAAAGGATATTACGGCTTCGGTCGAAAATTCCATTATTGTATATTCCGCCGGTACAGACAGCGTATCCGCGCTGGTCTGCAACTGGTACGGCGCGGGCAATGCCGGATTGTTTGAGAAGGGCGCCGATTCTTCGGTACAGACCTATGACAATCTTTACGATGCGAACTGGATTGCAAACGGCAGTAAAAACCTGATGCCGGGAATCGAGCGGATAGATACGGTCAAAAGGGATGGGTCATATTCGATGAAGACGGTATGGACGCGGGAAGACCTCTGCGATACCTCTATGTTCAAGCTTTCTACCTCGACCGGCTATCTCTATGGATATACGCAGGAGGATGACGGTATCTGGAAGTTCCTGGCGCTCGACTGGGAAACGGGTAAAACCGTAATGGAAGCGCCGGTTTCCGATTTGCCGCGCTACAACAATATGGCTGTCGGCATGATGCAGGGCAATAACGGGAACTCCCTGTATGTTCCCACAAATAATATGGAGCTGCTTAGGCTGCAGGACAGGTTTGCCTATCTGCCGGAAAAGGAATTCGTCCGCCTTGATATGGACCGGATGGAGCGCGCCCGGTTTACAAAGAGCAAGTTCCAGCAGGTGACGGGAACACAGCTCGAGCCTGCGTCCTTTCTGCATACGGCTGTGGCGGAAAACATTTTTGAACCTACAGTTCTGGCATACCGGGTCAATGGGCTTTCCGGTACGGCGGAGCGGCTCCGCCTTTTTATAAAACGGCCTGATGGAAGCTTTTCACAGGCAAAGCAATGGAAGCTGACGGACGAAACCGGCAGGGAGGTGGATAAGACGCAAAGCTTATCGCAGGAAAAGATTTATGAGATTCGTGTCACGATAGAGGATGGCGCGGATTATGACCTTGATAATTCGAAGGGTTCCGTTAAGCTATCCGTGATTTTAGGAAACTGAAGAAACAGCGCGGAATTGCCGTTTTACTGTAATCGTTTTGTAAAAACTCCTGTGGAAAAGAGGTTCCACAGGAGTTTTTTTTATTATTTCAAAAAACTTTTTTGATGGTCTTAAAATAAAAAAACAGGTAAAATTTAAAAAAATGAACGATATATACTGTTTTTAAAAATAAATTATTATTTTTATGTAAAAAATGTACACGAGATGATTGTGTGGAAAAATTGACCATTTGCACATATAGATTACGAGATTGTAATATGTTATTGGTTCCTTTTGTTAAAAAATGGGGCGAAAATCCAGAAAATCAGGGAAAAATCCGGATTTTAACAAAAGTATCAGAACTTTACAAATTTGTAATAATATTGTAAACTATGAATCGTTGCGTTACAGCGCAGCAAATTCAGAGTCAAAAAGGAGTGAATGGGAGAGGCAATCTCTCAGCTTTTGTTATGATGAAGAAAACAATTTCTGTAATTTTATGTTTGTGCCTTCTGGCTTGCAGCCTTGGCTGTATTCCGGTATCGGCTCAAACGATGAATAACACGGTAAAGCTTGCGCAGGATACGTATGTTTTAACAAAAGGCACGTCGCGCCCGGTTGGTACGGCGGCACTGCCCGCAGGCGTAAAGGCAAACAACCTGGAATGGAAATCGAGCGACCCAAAGGTGGTCAGGGTCAACCAGAACGGTGTAATTACCGCCGTTTCCGCAGGGACCGCAACCGTTACCTGCTCGGTGGAAAAGAACATGCCGGTTAAAGCGGCCGATCAGTGTGTTATCAAGGTGAACGATGAAAAGACAGACGTATCACTCAACTGCTATGCACTGAAATGGCCGGTAGGCAAAACGGGCAGCTATAAAGCGAAAATTTCCAGCAATGTGCTGGGCGCTAAAAAAATCACATGGACGTCGAGCAATACGAAAATCGCGACAATAGACGCAAATGGCAAGCTGAAGGCGGTAGGCCCCGGCACCGCTACGGTTACATGTACCGTGTCTGCTAAAAGCACAGGAGAGAAGCTCGCCTCCAATACTTGCAAGGTCGAAATTTACAAGCCGGTGAGCAAGGTTGCTTTAAACACTTATTCAATTAAATGGCCGGTTGGAAGGCAGGGAACTTATAAGCCGACAGTTTCCCCCTCTGATGCGACAAATAAATCGCTTGCATGGAGTTCCAGCAACACAAAAGTTGCTACCGTGGATAAAAACGGCAAGCTCAAAGCAGTAGGCGCCGGCACGGTAACCATCACCTGCACGGCGAAGGACGGCAGCGGGAAAAAGGCAACCTGCAAGGTAACGGTTTACCAGCCGGTTAAGAGCATCAAGCTGAATACCTCCGCAATTAGTTGGAATGTCGGAAAATCGGGAACCTTTAAAGCGACGGTTTCCCCTTCTAACGCAGCCAATAAGTCGGTCAGCTGGAAGTCGAGCAACACGAAGGTTGCTACCGTGGACAAAAACGGCAAGCTCAAAGCAGTAGGCGCTGGAACGGCAACCATCACCTGCACGGCGAAGGATGGTAACGGGGCAAAGGCTACGTGCAAGGTTACCGTGAAAAAGAGCTATACGGATGACGACTTGTTCTGCCTTGCGGCAGTTATTTACCAGGAGGCTGGCGCGCTTTATTGCAGCGATAAGCTTCAGCTGATGGTCGGCAGCGTCGTAATGAACCATGTTGCCCATCCGAATTTCCCCAATACCATACGCGGCGTCATTACGAGACCCGGCGCATACGGTACGATGGGCTGGACGGGAGTAAGCCTGCCGAAGGCAAACGATTCCTGGACCAAGCAGGCGATTGACCGGTGCTATGCAAATGCAAAGAAAATTCTTGAAGGCACGCGTTATGTACCGGAAAGCGTCATCTATCAGGCTGGGTTTGTACAGGGCAGTGGTATCTACGATTACCGTGAGGGTATGTATTTCTGTTATGAATAATTATTAAGCTTTACTGGGCGCCATGTACGTTTCGTACATGGCGCTTTTTAATATTATCTTAAACAAAAAGTAAGGGGAATCTTCTTATACTGGTAGTTTGCCCGCGTAAGCCGGTATAATAAAAATAGAAGAAAAAGGGAATTATAAGGGTGATTTTGTCTTTTAAAGATGAATAAATTCTCCTATTTAAAAAATTCAGAGGAAATAATACCGAATAAGATAGAAATATTTAATTTTAATTATTCGGTGTTATAATTTTAAATGTAACCTTATTGAATAAAAGGCATAGGGGAGCTTCCAAATGAATTTAGCCGAAAGACTGAAAGAACAGCGCATGAAAAGTGGACACAATCAAACACAACTGGCACAAAAGCTGAACCTGAGGTCGAGCGCGATTTCAAAGTATGAAAAGGGGCTGACACAGCCGGGAATTGATACATTGATTACGCTGGCAAAAATTTTCGGGGTTAGCCTTGATTACCTGGTAGGCGTCTCCGACATTGAAAACCCTTATTCGATTGAACAGCTTACGCCGGCAGAGGCGAACCTGGTTGCGCGCTACAGGAAGCTAAGCTATGAAAATCGAATCCGTATCGATGAACGAATGATGGTCCTTTCAGAAAAACAGACAAAAGAGTAAAAAGAGCCCCAAAACCTCAGCGGTTTGGGGCTCTTTACTATGTGGGAAGCTTAAAGCACGTCAATTATTTTTGCCAGGAATTTTTGTATCTGCAGCACGTCGTTCATTTCTATTTTGCCGTTGCCGTCCGTGTCTGCAGCGGCTTTTTGTTCTTCGTTAAGCTCTATGATTTTTGACAGGTGCTTTTGAATCATAAGCACGTCGGCCGTATTGATTTCCCCATTGCCGTCTACATCGCCGGAGATTACCGTAGAATCCAGCACAGTGAAGGGAATCGCGTGTTCCTGCGCGTATTGCTGCGCGGCAGAGCCGTCCTTTCCAGACATAAAGAAATCACTATCTTTTTCAATATAATTATCTCCGTATTCACTGACCGCCTGATAAAATCCAAATGCGTAATCCCCTATTTCAGTGTTGTCACCAGGAAATAAAACATTCTTCAGCTTTTTGCAATCAAAAAAAGCGTTTGCTCCAATCCTCTGCAAATCCCGCGGCAATTTAATCTGCTCAAGAGCACTACACTGATTAAAGGCACTTTCTCCGATATCTAACAAATACTCTGGAAAAGATATAGCTTGAAGGCTTGAGCACCCCATAAAGGCATAATCGGAAATATAACGGACAGCATATGGGAATTCTATTTTACTAAGCGAGGAACAGAAGCTAAATGTTCCGAATTCTATGCTGGTAAGCCTGTCAGGAAGGGAAATGCTTTCTAAGGAAGTACATCCGTAAAAGGATTCTCTTCCTAAGGAGATTAGTACATTAGGAAGAACAACGCTTGTCAGGGAAGTACATCGCTTGAATGCCCCCTCACCAATGGTTTTAACCTGCTCAAGCGGGCTGGTTTTGGACAGGCTTTCGCATCCGGCAAAAGCTTCATTTTGTATTTCCGTTACATTTTTCGAAAAATTACACTCTTTAAGACCGGTACACCCCTGAAAGGCGCTGCTGGTAATTGTTGTAACACCAGACGGAATGACTATGCCGGTAAGGTTTTCACATCCGGAGAATACGCCGGTTCCTAATCCTATGGTATCTTCACGTAGCTTAATTGTGGTGTTTGCAGGCATGCTTCCGTTATATCGGTAAGCATAACGCCCAGCATAAACTAAAGTATCTTTCTGGTTTTTAAACCATTTGGTATCTTCCAGGTTAGGGGACTGCATATCGGTAACACTGTCGGGAATTGTGATATTCTCAAGATTAACACATTTTTGAAAAACTGCGCTTTCCAATTTATTTACGCCCTCAGGGATAATAATACTTTTCAGTCCGGTGCAGCCGGAGAACGCCGCGCTTCCGATTTCTTTCAGGCTTGTGGGCAGTGTGATTCCGGCCAGGTTTATACAGTCTCTGAAGGCCTGCTGGGAAATGGATACCGTACCGTCTTTTAAGGCAAGCTTTGTGTTTTTCGGCATATCTCCCTTGTAATCGTAGAAAACCTTGCTGATATAGACGGCGCCGTTGGGCTGGCTGTCATACCAGGCGGTATTGTTGAAAGCATTCAGCCCGACATAAGAAAGATTTTTAGAAAAGACGATAGTTTTTAAGTTTTTACAATTGTAAAAAGCAGATGCAGAAATAAACGTTAAACTGTCTGGCATGGCGATACTGGTTAGAGTGCTGGAATCGCCAAATGCCGCTAAACCAATTTCGGTTACGCCGTTGGGGATAGTAATACTGGACGCAGAGGTCATGAAAAAGCAGTTTGATAGAATTTCAGTTACTCTTAAGCCCTCAATTTCGTTTGGAATCAAGATTTTATCTTCTTTTCCCTGATAACGGAGAAGTGAAACGGTTCCGTCGCCGTTTTTAATACAAACGTAATCCCCGCTGATAAAGTGTGTGTCCTCAACTGATTCAGCCATAGCCGGCACAACAGGACAGAGCGACAAAAAGAGAATTACTGAAAGTAATACCGCAATTATTTTTTTCAAATGATTCAATCCTTTCTCAATACCTTAAAATTAAATTTGTTTGTAAATATTGTAACATTATTTCCTGAAAATAACAAGTGAAATTTATACACACTCTACAATAGAAGAAAGACAAAAATACGGCGGGACACTATGTGTCCCGCCGTAAAAATGTAATTGGTATATGATTACTGGAGTTTCCAGAGCTCTTTTGCGTACTGGAGAATTGTCCTGTCGGAAGAAAACTGTCCGGCATTCGCAACGTTTTCAAGGCACTTTCTGCCGAACGCGGTTCTGTCGCTGTAGTCGTTGTTTGCCTTGATTTTGGCTTCTACATAGAGCGGCAGGTCATAAAGCAGGTAGTAGTGGTCGGCTGCGTGCCAGGAGGCACCGTTAATCAGAGATTCATGCAGCTCCTTGAAGCTGCCCTCACCCGTCTTGCCGCCGTCGTCGAACGTGCCGTCAATGAGCGTGTCGATGACCTTTTTAAGCCCGGGGTTCGACTCGTAAAGCTTTTTCGGGTCGTAGCCTTCCTTTGCAAGGCGGTTAATGTCCTCCACCCTTGCGCCGAAGATATACTCGTTCTCTTCACCGGCCTGCTGCGCGATTTCTACATTTGCGCCGTCGTAGGTGCCGAGCGTAACCGCACCGTTGAGCATAAACTTCATGTTGCCTGTGCCGGATGCTTCCGTGCCGGCCGTGGAAATCTGCTCCGAGATGTCGGCCGCCGGCGTAAGCTTCTCCGCGTAGGAGACGTTATAGTTTGAAACGAACATGACCCTCAGTTTATCCTTGGTGTCAGGATCGTTGTTGACAAGCTTTGCAATCTCGTTGATAAACTTGATGATGGCCTTCGCCCTTGCGTAGCCCGGAGCTGCCTTCGCGCCGAAGATGAACGCTGTCGGGTTCCAGTTTTTGAGCTCGCCGCTCTTGAGCTTGAAGTAGATATCCATGATGGAGAACGCGTTCAAAAGCTGCCTCTTATACTCGTGCAGGCGCTTGACCTGGATGTCGAAGATAAAGGAAGGGTCGACGTCGAAGTTGTCGTGGCGCTTCATGTAAGCGGCAAGCTCCGCCTTCTTCTCGGCCTTGATTTCATTGAATTCGGCAATGGTCTTGTCGTCAATCATACCGTCAAGTTTTTTGAGCTCGTCGAGGTCCCTGAGCCAGCCGTCGCCGATGCGGTCGGTAATGAACTTAGAAAGCTGCGGGTTGCACAGCCCCAGCCAGCGGCGCTGTGTGATACCGTTCGTTTTGTTCTGGAAACGCTCCGGATAGATGGCGTACCAGTCCTTGAGTACGTCGTTCTTGAGAATTTCGGTGTGAATCCATGCAACGCCGTTTGTAAAGCTGGAGGCGTATATCGCAAGCCTTGCCATATGCACGACGCCGCCGTCGATAATTCTCATATCGTCGAGCTTCATGCGTACAGGCGCAGGCTTCTTTTCCGTTTTTGCGTCCTTTTCATCCGCTTCGGCCTCTTCTTCCTCAACCTTCGGCTGCTGCAGGGCAGGAACATTCAGGCCCTTCGCCGTCAAATCCTTGACGAGACGCGCATCGATTTTCTCAATAATGGCGTAAATCTCAGGGATGACGCTCTTCATCAGGTCGATGCTCCATTTTTCAAGAGCCTCAGCCATAACGGTGTGGTTGGTATAGGCGAACGTCTTCTGTGCAATGTCAAATGCCTGGTCGAAGGTAAGGCCGTCGGCCTGAAGCAGGCGGATAAGCTCGGGGATGGCGCACACGGGATGTGTGTCGTTGAGCTGGATTGCGCAGTGCTGCGCAAATTTGCTGTAGTCGCCGCCGTTCTTTTTCTTGTATCTCTTAATGATATCCTGAAGCGAAGCGCTGCAGAAGAAATACTGCTGCTTTAAACGGAGCACCTTGCCCTCATAGCTGTTGTCGTTCGGGTAAAGCACCTTGCTGATGTTTTCCGCCGCGTTCTTTTCCGCGACCGCTTCGTTATATTTGCTGTCATTAAAGGCAAGGAAGTCAAAGTCGTGAACCGCCTCCGCCTGCCACAGCCTGAGCGTGTTGATGTTGTCGGTACCGTAGCCGATAACCGCCATGTCGTAGGGGACGGCGTTGACCACCTGGTCGGCGTACCTGACCTGCACCATGTCCTCTTCCCTGCGAATGCACCACGGATCGCCGAAATGCTGCCAGTCGTCCGCGACCTCTACCTGGAAGCCGTTTTCAATCAGCTGCTTGAACAGGCCGTACTTGTAGCGGATGCCATAGCCGTCGAGCGGTACGTTCTGCGTAGCCGCGCTGTCAAGGAAGCAGGCGGCAAGCCTTCCAAGGCCGCCGTTGCCGAGCGCCGCGTCGTCGACATCCTCAAATACGTTGATGTCAACGCCCCTGTCCTTGAGCATCTGCTTGACGTCGTCGAGAATCCCCATGCAGTACAGGTTGTTGTACATCATGCGGCCCATCAGGAACTCCGCTGAAAAGTAATAAGCCCTGCGCGCGTTTGCGTGGGTTTCCTTGCTCTGCTCCCATCTGTCGGCAATCTCGCCCATCATCGCTTTGCCAAGGGCCATGTGCAGCTCGGCGGGGGTAAGCTCCTCCACCTTCTTGCAATAGGCGTTCTTGGCCGTCTGAATAAGATTCTCCATAATGTTGTTCTGATCCATTAATTCGTCATCCTCCAGTCTACCGTATGTCTTAGACAATTTCCTTAATCTATATGCTACTTCCTTGGTGAGGGCGCCGCGCTTGATTCTCCAAACCCAGTTTCCACCCAGCGTGGAGGGGATGTTCATCCTTGCCTCACTGCCGAGCCCCAGGATATCCTGCAGCTGTATAATCGCGTAATCGCTTACGCTCTGGTACGCCGTGCGGATGATACCCCAGTGATAGCCCTCTTCCTTGGACAGGTTGCAGTAGTTGACCGCAAAGTCCACGTCCTTCTGCTGGGCTGTTTCAAACCAGCCCATGATGGTGTCGTTGTCGTGCGTGCCGGAGTAAACCACGCTGTTGTTCGTGTAGTTGTGCGGCAGGTAATTGTTTTCTTCTGTGCTGTCAAACGCAAATTCCAGCACCTTCATGCCGGGATAGCCTGAATCCTTAAGCAGCTTGAATACACTGTCCGTCAAAAAGCCCAGGTCTTCCGCGACAATTGGAATATCGCCGAGCTTCTTTTTCATCAGCTCAAAGAACTTAATGCCGGGACCCTCGAGCCACTGCCCGTTAATCGCGTTTTCCGCCGGATATGGTATGGCGTAGTAGGAATCGAAGCCCCTGAAATGGTCGATTCTTGTAATATCGAATAACTTTGAAATGCCGGCGATGCGCTTGAACCACCAGTCATATTTCGTTTTCTTTAAATACGACCAGTCGTATAGCGGGTTGCCCCAGAGCTGCCCTGTGGCGGAGAAGTAGTCGGGCGGGCATCCGGCTACGCAGACAGGGTGCCTGTCCTTGTCGAGCCAGAAAACCTCGGGGTTTGCCCAGGTGTCGGCGCTGTCCATCGCGACGTAAATCGGAATGTCGCCGAGAATCGAAATACCAAGCGAGTTGACGTATTCCTTCAGTCTCGTCCACTGTTCAAAGAATTTAAACTGGACGAACATCCAAAAGCGGATTTCATACGCGTACTTTTCCTGATATTGCTCTACGGCTTTTTGTTTGCGCATGCGGATGTCTTCATCCGGCCATTCGAGCCATGAGCGCATGTTGAACCCTTTTTTAATTGCCATATAAAGCGCGTAATTTGGAAGCCATTCGGCGTTTTCCTTGATAAACGTGTCAAACGCCTTGCGTTCCTTGTCGCCCGCTATCTTACCGAACTGGGAAAAGGCGGAGTATAGCACGTCGAACCGCGCGTTGTAGATTTTTTCATAATCGACCGTTTCCGGGTCGCTGCCCCAGTCACGGTCCGCAATTTCATCCCGATTTAAAAGCCCTTCCCCGACAAGCGTGTCGAGATCAATCATATACGGGTTGCCCGCGTAAGTGGAAAACGACTGGTACGGCGAATCGCCGTAGCTTGTGGGGCCTACAGGGAGTATCTGCCAGATTTTTTGGCCGGCAGCTTTCAGGAAGTCCGCGAAATCGTACGCGTCTTTTCCAAGAGAGCCGATGCCATAGGGGGAGGGAAGCGAGGTAATCGGCATTAAAATGCCTGCGCACCTTGCCATAGGACCAACTCCAATCTTTCAAATATGAAATTGATAATACGTCCGGGCAGCGTTCGGCCCGATTGTTTCCGTCCGTTAGAATGATAGGAAATGCCGGCGGCAGGCATACTCTGCCAATCTGCCGTCAAGTTTACAGTTTAGCATAAAAACGATTGCGAAGCAATAGGTATTTTGCCGATGCGCGCGCATTTGCGGAGGCCTGTCCTTCTTCATAATGGAAAAGCGGTAAAATTCAATCTAACGCCCGCGCCGCCTTGAGCGCAAGGTAAAGAGCGATGGAGGAGGCCGCCTTTCTGATTTGTGCACGGCCGTACTTTCCGCCGCCGTCAAGCTGCGCTTTGATTACCTGCGTATCCCGTTCGGTACAGCAGCCAATATAGACAAGGCCGACGGGCTTATCCCGCGTGCCGCCCGTTGGACCCGCAATGCCGGTAGTGGAAATACCAATGTCAGCCTTTGCAAGCGCGCGCGCACCCCGCGCCATTTGCTGTGCGGTCTGTTCAGAAACGGCGCCATGGGTTCTAAGCGTTTCGCCCGATACATGAAGCAGCTGTTCCTTTATATGGTTTGAGTAGGAGCACACTCCGCAGTCGAACACATGAGACGAGCCAGAAACCCCGGTTATCCGCGCGGAGATTAATCCGCCCGTACAGCTTTCAGCCGAAGCAACATGCAGGCCTTTATGGGAAAGCGCTGTGACGAGCAGCTCCGGCAGGGAATCGTCTTCTATCGATTCTTTTTTTAATATTTCATAAAAATCCTCAATTGTCATACAAAAAACCTCTTTTCGTAAAACATGTAACATCTTAACAGAAGAATCGTATTTGTCAACAAAAGCCGGAAATTTTGCCGTTTTCCACAAGAAGCGCGTTTGCAAAGAGGCGGTTTCTCTGCTATATTAGGTACGGATGAATCACATGGAGGCAGTATTATGTCATGGTTTTTTACAGACAGCATAAACGGCGGCATACACCGTATTACCGGGGAGGACGCGCGGCATATTGTAAAATCCCTGCGGATGGCCCGCGGTGAGGAGCTTACGTTATGCGACCGGCAGGGCGTTGAACACAGGTGTGTAATCAAAGATATCAATCCTGACAGCGTGGATGTACAGGTGCTTGAAAACTTTCCGTGCCAAAACGAGCCGAGCGTGAAAATTACGCTTTACCAGGCGCTGCCCAAGGGCGATAAAATGGATTTGATTGTGCAGAAGGCCGTAGAGCTCGGCGTTTACAGGATAGTACCGGTTATTTCGAGCCGGTGCGTTTCACGTCCCGATGAAAAATCGCTTTTAAAAAAGGTACAGCGGTGGCAGAAAATTGCGTCCCAGGCGGCGCAGCAGTCCCACAGGGGGGTTATCCCCGAGGTTTTGGGCGCGCTTTCCTTTAAAGAAGCGGTAACCGATGCGAAGACGTCCGGGCGCAGCGTTATCTTTTACGAGTGCGGCGGACAGCCTGTACGGGAAATCGTACGGGAACAGGCTGAAACGCTCGCTGTTTTTATCGGCAGCGAGGGCGGCTTTGCCGCTTCCGAGGTACAGCAGGTGCTTGACGCGGGAGGCTGTGCCGCAACGCTTGGAAAACGGATATTACGTGCGGAAACGGCTCCGCTTGCGGCATTGTCCGTTTTAATGTTTGTTACGGGAAATTTTGACTGAAAGGGGAATATCAATATGATTGGAATCATCGGCGCGCTCAGCGAAGAGGTCGAGATGCTTATCAATATGGCGGAAGATAAAAAGGAGGCGGAGATTTCCGGAATTTCCTTTATTACGGGAAAGCTCCACGGGAAGAAATGCGTCGTCGCGCAGTGCGGCATCGGTAAGGTCAACGCGGCGGTTTGCGCGCAGACGATGATACTGCGTTATAAACCGGACGCAGTCATCAATTGCGGCGTTGCGGGCGCGCTGCGCCGCGGGCTTAAAACCGGGGATATTGTCGTAGCACGTGACGTTGTCCAGTACGATATGGATACAACCGAGTTCGGGGACAGGCCCGGGCTTCTGAATATTGGGAAAGAAAGCATGGTGGAAATCCCGTGCGGCAGGGAGCTTGCCGGGGCGCTTATGCAGGCGTGTTCCTTCCTTGGAATCGATAACGCGGTTACGGGCAGGATTGCGACCGGGGACCGGTTTATATCGAAGCCGGAGGCAAGGGCTCAAATCCATGAGATGTTTGAGGCCGACGCCTGCGAGATGGAGGGCGGCGCAATTGCCCAGGCCTGCCGTTTGAACGGCACGCCGTTTGCAATTTTACGCAGCATATCCGACAGCATGGATGAAAACAGTGCGGAGGATTATTTTACTTTTAAAATGCATGCCGCGCAGTCTGCCGCGAGAATCATTTCAGCATTTTTTGAGAGGCTTCCCTGATGAGCGACTCGATTTTTTCAACCGTACCGCATGCTTCCTTGTAATCGAGATTTTTGACCGTGAAGCCATGCCGGTGGTCGGAATAGATATAAACCGTTACATGGCAGCTGTCAGAGAATTTCTGAAACAGGCTTTGACTTACGGCGAGGTACTGTACCTTTTCAAATGGGACCGCGTTTTGAGTAAGGTTCATTCTTTTATATCCGCAAGCCATGACCGCTTTGCCGTTAAAGGCCAGGGCGGTCTTTTTGTATGCAAAATAGCGAAAGCCCAGCCAAAGGAAAAGGACGGGAACACCGAACAGGAGTATAAGCATGAGTATTTCCCCGTACAGCCCCAGTACATTTAAAAGAAAGGCGGCGGGAATTACGCACAGGATACAGACCATGGGCAGAAAGAGAAAGCTTATTGCTTTGCGCTTCGGCGGCGTGATGCCCTGCTGGAAATTAAGTGTCCGGCCGCTTAACCGCATAAGCACGCGGTCGATGGTTTTGCTGCTCTGCGCGGCAATCAAAAGGCTTTTGTCGCCCTTTGCCTTGCCGGAGCCTATCGTATGGATGTAGACGCTTTTCAGGCGGAACAAAAGCATCAGGAGACTTTGGCGCGCGGAGACGGCGTTGATATGCTCCGTTTCTGTAACAAAGGTATTGCGGCTCAAAAGGCCGCGGTTTATAATCACGCGCCCGCCTGTGCGCGATACGGAAAACCGGCCGTACCGAAATACCTGTACAAAATAAGCGACGACATAGCCAAACACCAGGATGCCCGCGATATATGCCGCCGCGGGCGGCAGGCCGATTGCCGCAAGATAGACGCCCAGGTTAATGCCCTCGTACAGCTTTGCGCTGAATTCTTCGCCGAGTACCGTACCGGCCCGGCTGATAAACGGTGCGAAAATCAGCAGCCCTGTAATGGAGTTCGACCACGTGGCGGCCATTACGAGAATGCGCAGGAAAGAGCTTTTGTATAAAACAGTCACGTCGTCCTCTTCAAAAATACGGTCGATAACGTGCCTTGTTTTCCGGCGTGAGAGAATCAGGCTGATATCGCTTTTATTCCGGATTGCGCCGGGCGTGTCGATGTGCACCTTGACCGCGCCGAACAGCGCGGGAAAAATGTTTTTCTGGATAGAAACGGACTGGATGCACTTGGCGGGAACGTTAGCCGTGCGCTTTACGAACCATCCGTGCCGCAGGTAAATGCCCTTCGCGTTATACCGGTAGACAATACTCCGGTATTCCCCGGCGGCGGCAAAGATAAGCAGCAAAACGAACAGGATATTCACACCGAAGGAAGCGATTGTTTCAGCGAGTGTCTGCGGCTGGAAAAGCAGGTGCTGCAAAAGCGGAATAATCAGCAGGTATGTAAACCTGGAGAGATAAGTAAGGATGGTGTAGGGGTGCGCCCTGAGGTAGGTTTTCTTTTTCCTGCGTACTTTTTTATCATCCGGCACGGCACGCCCCCCCTTTCCTTTATATATCAGCGGTTACATAGAATGCGTTTTTAAAGCCGTTTTCTTCCTGTAACGGAGCTGTCGCCTGTAAGCCGCTTGATTTTCATCACGTTTTTTTCACTGATTTGGTTAAGCATGACCATAGAACCTGCCGTATGGAATACAGCGGAGTAGACGCGCTTGATACGCTGGGCCGGTGTTTGCAGATACTCTGTGTATTGAATCCTCGTCACGGGGATTTTAAAGCGTTTGTGTACAAATACGCCCTTTTCAATGATAACCGCGTCCTTTTCCAAAATAAAAAAGCATTTCCGGTAGAGCCATGGAAAATAGGCGAACATCAACAGCAGATACACAAGCAGGCTCAGCGCCCCTAAAATAATGGCGAGCCCCACGCTGAAAACCCATACCGCGCCGCATAAGAATGAAGCGAGAACCATCAGTGCGGTTGCGCGTATACGCCAGATAAATACGGCATGTTCCGAAAGCTTTTGCTGCTGCATGAGCGATGCCCCCTTTTGGATTCTTCTAATGATACCATTATGCCAAAAATCAGGCGCTCTGATTTTCTGGAAAAGAAAATAAAAAACGTATTGACAAAACAGTTTTACGTGTATAGAATATTATTAACAATTTAATTACCAGAAATGCTGGGACAGGGAAGAGTATTCCGGAGCTTCGGCTTCAGAGAGCCGCCGTTTGGTGTGAGGCGGCGCCGTATCCGTGAAGAAAATCACCCTTGAGCAGTCCGCTGAAGCTTTTGGGTAAGCGCGACCGGCACCCGCCGTTATACGGGAAAGCATTCGGCCCATTGGCCCGATGCTGATAAGGGGCCTCTTTTTGGGGCAAACAGAGTGGTACCGCGAAGCCAGCTTTCGTCTTTGTAAAAAGACGGAGGCTTTTTTATTTTTCTGACGGTATGGATAAGCAATAAATAGGGAAAAGGTGATTTGATATGGAGCTAACAGGAGCGGAAATTATAGCGGAATGCCTGCTGGAGCAGGCCGTCCAGGAGGTGTTCGGATACCCCGGCGGCGCGGTGCTCAACATTTACGACGCGCTGTACCTGTACAGGGATAGGATACATCATACGATGACGGCGCACGAGCAGGGCGCGGCGCACGCCGCGGACGGCTATTCCCGTGCAACGGGAAAGACCGGCGTCGTATTTGCGACGTCCGGTCCGGGCGCCACGAACCTGGTGACGGGAATTGCGTCGGCCTATATGGACTCATCCCCGATGGTGGCAATCACGGGCAATGTGTCGCGCGACCTGCTTGGGCGCGACAGCTTCCAGGAGGTCAATATCAAAGATATCGTAAAGCCTGTGACAAAGGCAAGCTTCCAGGTCATGGAGATGGAAGAGCTCGCGCCCACCATCCGCAAGGCGTTTGAGATTGCGCGCACGGGCAGGAAGGGCCCGGTGCTCGTCGATGTGCCAAAGGATATTACGGCGCTGAAAACGGAATATGTTAAAACGGGCATAACGTATGAAAATAAAACCGCCTCCCCTGACAAGATACAAATAGAAGCTGCGGTTAGGCTGATACAAAAAGCAAAACGACCCATGCTTTACGCGGGCGGCGGCGTGATAGGGGCACAAGCCGCGCGGGAGCTTACAAAATTTGCTGAGCTTTGCGACGCGCCTGTATTTTGTTCCCTGATGGGGCTTGGCGGTATCGACGCGCGCCATCCGCTTTTTTTCGGCAATATCGGCATGCACGGCATGTATGAAAGCGGAATGGCGACGCAAAACGCCGATTTGATTATCGCGCTCGGCGCGCGCTTTTCCGATAGGGTCGCGGGCGACCGCGAGCGTTTCCGTGAGAATGCGGAAATCATCCATATTGACATCGATGAAAAGGAAATCGATAAAAACGTAAAAACAAGCTGCCATCTCTGCGGCGATTTAAAGGATATTTTAAAACGGCTGAACGAAGTCCTGCCGCAGCAGGCGCACAGCGGTTGGCTTGAGCAGGTTACGCTGTGGAAAAACGAGCGGCCGCCTGTTGTAGCGTATGGGGACGGGGTTCCGACGCCGCAGCATATCCTGCGTACGGTAAACAGTATGAAAAAGCCAGGGGATATCATTGTAACGGATGTAGGCCAGCACCAGATGTGGACGGCGCAGGAATGTAGGTTTGAACGGCCGCGCACGTTTTTGACCTCCGGCGGGCTTGGGACGATGGGCTTTGGCATGGGCGCCGCGATAGGCGCGCAGACGGCGCATCCGAAGGAACGCGTTACGCTGATTACAGGCGACGGCAGCTTCCATATGAACTGCAACGAGCTTGTCACGCTCAAATCGTACCGGCTGCCGGTTGCCGTCGTGATTATGAACAACAGCGTACTCGGCATGGTGCGCCAGTGGCAGAAGCTCTTCTATGGGAACCGTTTTTCCGAGACTGACCCGCACCGCGCGACTGATTTCGCGGCGCTCGCGAAAGCGTACGGCGTGGAAGGAATGACGGTAACCCGCCAGCAGGACGTCTTGCCCGCGCTTGAAAAGGCGTACAGCTTGAACGCGCCGGTCGTCATCGACTGCCATATTTCCCCTGATGAAAATGTTCTGCCGATGATTCCGCCCGGAAAAACGCCGGAGGATATGATATTGACGCTCTGGTAAACAGCAAGAAAGGACTGAATACGATGGCTTTAACCGTTGAACTGTTCGATTCCACGCTGCGCGACGGCGCGCAGGGAGAGGGCGTTTCCTTCTCAGTTGAAGATAAGCTCGGCATCGTCAAAGCGCTCGACGAGCTGGGCGTTCCATATATCGAGGCCGGGAATCCCGGCTCCAACCCAAAGGATTTGGAATTTTTTGAGCGCGCGCATCAGCTTGATTTGAAGCACGCGCAGCTTGTAGCCTTTGGCAGCACACGGCGCAAAAACTGTAACGCTGCGGACGATACGAATTTAGAGGCGCTTATAAACGCAGGGACAAAGGCGGTCGCGGTCTTCGGGAAATGCTGGTTTTTGCATGTGAAGGAGATTCTGTCTACCACGGCGGAAGAAAATTTCCGCATGATTTCCGACACCTGCCGTTATTTAAAGGAACAGGGCAAAACCGTATTTTTCGACGCGGAGCATTTTTTTGACGGCTATAAGGACGACCCACAGTTTGCGATGAAAGCGCTTGAGGCGGCCGAGAAAGCGGGAGCCGGCCGGCTTGTGCTGTGCGATACAAACGGCGGGTGCCTGCCAAATGAGATTGATGAAATCGTTAAAGAGGTTTGTAAGCGTTTTCCGGGCAAGGTGGGCATCCATACGCATAACGACAGGGGGATGGCGGTTGCCAATTCCGTCATGGCTGTTCAGGCGGGCGCCGTGCAGGTGCAGGGGACTTTCCTGGGCTTTGGGGAGCGCTGCGGCAACGCGAACCTCTCCACCGTTATCCCGAACCTCCAGCTTGCCTGCGGGGTTGCGTGCATTCCGCAGGCAAATCTCCCGCGTCTGACGGAAACGGCGCGTAAAATTGCAGAAATATCAAATGTTTCTATTAAAAAGAACGAGCCCTTCGTCGGAATCAGCGCGTTTGCGCACAAGGCAGGGATGCACGCGGACGGGGTGCTTAAGCTGTCGCGTTCATTTGAACATGTATCGCCGGAAGCGGTCGGAAACGAGCGGCGTTTTTTAATGTCGGAAATCTCCGGCAGGACGCAGATTTTAGAAAAAATCAGGAAAATCGACCCCAGTATTACAAAGGACAGCCCGCAAACAGCAAAAATATTAAAAGAGCTCAAGCAGCTTGAGCAGGAGGGTTATCAGTTTGAAGCCGCAGACAGCAGCTTTGAAATGCTCATCCGCAAAAATTTAGGCGCATACAAGCCGTTTTTTGAGATGAACAACTATAAAATCGTGACCGGCCGCCCCTGCGAGCAGGATTTCAGCGCGACCGCAACCGTGAAAATACGGGTAGGCGACAAGGACCAGCTCATGGCCGCCGAGGGGAACGGTCCAATCAACGCGCTGGACAGGGCGCTGCGCGCGGCGCTCGAGGTATTCTATCCGACGCTGAAAAAGATGCGGTTAATCGACTATAAGGTAAGGGTTATGGATTCCAAGCAGGCGACCGCCGCGGTCACGAGGGTTCTGATTACCTCAACCGACGGCAGCCGCGTATGGACGACGGTCGGCGTTTCCGCTGACGTCGTTGAGGCCAGCCGCCTTGCTTTGACGGAATCCATCGAATATAAGCTGATTCAGGACGCTGTCTGAATTTTGCAGGAATTATTCACGGATTATTCACAATTGCCGAGGGAAAAGAATTGTTTTTTTCCCTGAAATCATGTATAATAATCAAAAGCATTTTTAATCATTGGCTTTTTGCGGAAGCATTTTCCTCATGTTTTCAGGAAGGAGTGAGCAGCAATGCAGAACAAAAACAAATTTAGTGAAATTTCCCCGGAGGTGTTGGAGCTCAGTGAGCTTTGCAGGGCAAACAGCACGATTGACCCAACGCTTTATACGAAATATGACGTCAAGAGGGGCCTGCGCGACTTAAACGGGCAGGGCGTCCTGACGGGTTTGACGGAAATATCTGAGGTATGCTCGACGGAAATTGTCGACGGCAAGCGCGTGCCTGTAGACGGCAAGCTTTTTTACAGGGGCTACGACGTGGAACAGATTGTCTCCGGTTTTATCAAGGACGACCGCTTCGGCTTTGAAGAGGTTACATACCTGCTCCTGTTCGGCAAGCTGCCGAAGCAGGAGGAGCTCAAGAAATTTACTTCCCTGCTCGACTATTACCGCACGCTGCCGACAAGCTTTGTGCGCGATATTATTATGAAATCGCCGAGTAAGGATATCATGAACGCGATGGCAAGAAGCGTGCTGACGCTTTATTCCTATGACGAGAATCCGGAGGATACCTCCATTCCGAACGTGCTGCGCCAGTGCCTGCAGCTGATTTCCCTGTTCCCGATACTGTCGGTCTACGGCTTTCAGGCGTACGGCTATTATCACGAGGACAAAAGCCTGATTATCCATACGCCGCAGCCCGAGCTGTCGACAGCGGAAAATATCCTTTATATGCTGCGTCCCGACAGCAAGTATACGCATCTGGAAGCGAAGCTTCTCGATATGGCGCTCGTTCTCCATGCGGAGCACGGCGGCGGTAACAACTCGACCTTTACTACGCATGTCGTCTCATCCTCCGGTACAGACACCTATTCCACCATCGCGGCGGCGCTCGGTTCCCTGAAGGGCCCGAAGCACGGCGGCGCGAATATTAAGGTTGTGCAGATGTTCGAGGACATCAAGGCGCATGTCAAGGACTATGCGGACGAGGAAGAAATTGCAGCGTACGTCCGCAAGATTTTACATAAGGAAGCGTTTGACAAGTCCGGCCTGGTCTACGGTATGGGCCATGCGATTTACTCGCTTTCCGACCCGAGGGCACGCGTGTTCAAGCATTTCGTCGAGAGCCTTTCCAAGGAAAAGGGAAGGGAAGACGAGTTCATGCTCTATTCGAACGTTGCGAAGATTGCCGGCAGGATTATTGCTGAAGAGCGCAAGATATATAAGGGAGTCAGCGCGAACGTGGACTTCTACAGCGGCTTTGTTTACAGCATGCTCGATTTGCCCAAGGAACTCTTTACCCCGCTGTTTGCGATTGCGAGAATCGCGGGCTGGAGCGCGCACCGCATCGAGGAGCTTGTGAACCCGAGCAAAATCATCCGTCCGGCATATATGAATGTGCAGGAAAGACGTCCGTACGTTGGTATCGGAGACAGGTAAACAGATTCGGTATATGGTAAAATTCGCAGGCATGGAGGTTTCTATGCCTGCTTTTTATTTATGTAAAACCTGCCATAAAGCGGCTTATTATCCGGCTGGCTTACCGGTCGAGCCGTAAAATCAGGCTTTTTTATTGACTTTTTTGCCCCTTTGTCAGATGATAAAGAAAAACAAGTAAGAAGGGTGCTTTGTATGGAGAATAAGAAGATATTCGCAGATTTTATTACACAAAAAAGAAAAGCGGCTGGATATACGCAAAAGGAGCTTGCCGGGCGGCTGTTTGTTTCTGATACGGCCGTGTCAAAATGGGAGCGGGGAATCTCGTATCCGGACATCACGCTGATTCCCGCTATCTGTAAAGAGCTGCAAATTACGGAGCATGAATTTTTTACTGCGTGCGACGACCTGGCGGCAAGGGAAGAAAGGAGGCAGGCAAAAAGCTACCGTAAAGCAAAAAAGATTTATCAGTGGGTTATGTACGTAAGCTATACGGCCGCGCTGATTACCTGTTTTATCTGCAATTTAGCGGTCGACCACAAGCTCTCGTGGTTCTTTATTGTGCTGGTGTCTGCCGCAATTGGTTTTTCCCTGACTAATTTGCCGCTGCTGCTCAAAAAGCACAATACCTTGATTGTCAGCAGCTGTGTTACGGCAGGCACCTATCTTCTGCTCTTCGTGTGCTACCTGCTGGAACGCGGCCCCTGGTTTTATGAAATTGCGCTTCCTGTTGCGACATTATCCCTGATTCCGTGCTGGATGATTATGCTGATTATTCGTTACCTCAAAATAAACGCGCTTTATAAAACGTCTGCCGTTTTTGCGCTCGTAGCGGTTTCTGTCCCTGTCATCAACAGCTTGGGCAACGGTTTTTTGGAATTGGAAGACTTTCTTTTTCAGCTGCGCGCCTATTTCGACTGGTCGGTCTGGCAGGGAAACGGGGGGACGCTCGGCAATAAAATAGCAATATGGAGCCTGCTTTTTCTTGCCGTAGCCTTTTTTATTTCCGGAACGGTCCTGGCCATGATACATATCCGTAATAAGAAAAAGCATGAGTGACGCAATGCGTATCAGCCATGCTGAGTTTGGCTGATTTTTACTTTTTGAAACAAAAAATATAATTTTTTACATAAATCTCCTCTTTTTTACTGTAATGCGCATGAAAACCTGAGCTTATAGTTAAAAATCTGTAGCGGGATGCACAATGTTGTAATCTATTTGTTACAAATGGTTGACTTTCTGTAATCTTTTTGTTACAATTTGGAACGTACCAAAATGAAACAAAAAGGAGACCATTTCACTTATGAAGATTACGAGAAGAGGCGCGGCATTCACATTAAGCGCCGTACTGCTTTTCAGTACTTTTCCCATAAGCGCAAATGCCGCAGATATTGACAGCAGCCAGGCGGGCGCCGTTACGGATGAATTCGCAGCGGGGGATATCGACGGGGATGGTAAGCTTTCCCTGATGGATGTGCTCGCCGTGCAGAAGCACCTGGCAAAAGTACATATCCTGACAAAGGAGCAAATCATCGCAGCGGGCTTCTCAAACGATGGGACAGTAACGGTACAGGACGTTACAGCCATGCAGAAGCGGCTTGCGTCCATGGACCTGGCGCCTGGACAGGAAGAGACGCTCCCCGAGGTTGCGGACATTAAGCTCGATAAGCTCGGCGCGTCCATATATGTTGGCAGTAAGATTACCCTGAACGCGGCGGTTACGCCGGCCGATGCATATAATCAGGTTGTATTTTCCTCCAGCAATGAGAAGGCGGCCACCGTAAACGAAAGCGGCCTTGTTACGGCGATTTCTCCGGGTAAAGCAACGATTACGGCAAAAGCGGGCGGTCAATCCGCAGTATGTGAAGTTACGGTAATGGCGAAATCCTCGATTACCTTCTCCGGCTTTCAGAAAATGTCGGGAAATTCAATTGCGGTCGATAAAACATTTCCCTTAAAGGGCGTAGTCAAGTCGAATTATCCGCTTACTTCCGTTTGCGTGAGAATCAGCGGCACGAATATGACCAAGACGGTCAAGCTCGACAAGGGTAAAAATATAAAATCCTATGATATTAACCCGGTATTCGACGACCTGATTTATTTCAGCCGCGCGGGTATCGGCAAGCAGAAGCTCGAGGTGCTCGCAGCTGATACGGTGCAGACAAGTGCAAAGGTCATTTTCTCTTACGATTATACCGTGACGGCAAACACCAGCTCGAAAAACCTCAAGGAAATCCTTTACAAAAATAAAACATATCTTGTCCCAAAGGGCTATTCCACCGCATACCTTTATGACCAGAGGGACTACGGCAAATTCAACCAGGGCGGCACGAACGTCGGGTGCAGCGCAACGGCCGAGGCCATAGGGGCATCTGTCCTGTATGGCAAAAAAATTACGCCGACAAGCTCGCAGATTATCTGGACGGGTGCCGGCGCGGGATGGGGGCTTGCCTCCAGGCGGTACTATAACTGCTCCGCCTCCTCCAAGCTCAGCAGGGCTTACAGCGAGCTGATGGACGGAAAGCCTTCCCTGATTAATACGTTAAGCTCCAGTGACCACTGGGTAACGGTAATCGGTGTTGCCGCAGCCGCGAAAAAGGGCGGCTTAGGCAGCGGGGATATCCTGATAGCAAACCCCTGGGGCGGTACGGTTACGACATTGAAGGACTATTTAAGCAGCACGGGGCGCTATATCCCGGATTCTTATTCCATGCGCTGCTACTAATCATAGATTATACAAATTTGAGGCGGGGTCCGGTTTTAAAAACCGGCCTTAGCCTCTTTTTTTGCGCGGCGCCCCACATATTTACACTTTACATGGGGCAAGCGGTATGTTATAACTAACGAGGAAAAGAACCGCATGCTTCTATTTTTTAACAGGCTGTTAATTTTTTGACGTGTATTTTTTGTGTTGAATTTAGAATTAAACGACTGTTTTTCTATTATATAATATCTAGATAGCTTTATTAGGAGGTCGTACGCTTGAGGATTGGATTGGATATCGGCTCAACCACGGTAAAATGCGTGGTGCTTGATGAGAAGAACGAGCTGGTTTATAAAACATATGAACGGCATTACTCGCAGATTACACAAAAAATTGCGGATATTTTAAATACGGTAAGAAAAGAGGTCCCGGGAAGCGACAGCGCGCTTGTGGCGCTCTCAGGCTCTGCCGGCATGGGCGTGGCGGACAGCTGCGGGCTTGACTTTATCCAGGAGGTATACGCCACGCGCGTGGCGGCGAACACCTTTATCCCCGGCACAGACGTTATCATTGAGCTTGGAGGAGAGGACGCGAAAATCCTTTTCCTTTCAGGCGGCATGGAGGTCAGGATGAACGGCTCCTGTGCAGGCGGCACGGGCGCTTTTATCGACCAGATGGCCACGCTGCTGAACGTTCCGCTCGAAGAGATGAACGATTTGGCAGCGCAGCATGAAAAGACGTACACCATTGCTTCGCGCTGCGGCGTGTTTGCGAAAACGGATATTCAGCCGCTTTTAAACCAGGGCGCGAGAAAAAGCGACGTTGCGGAGAGCATATTCGCCGCCGTCGTAAACCAGACGGTCGCCGGCCTTGCGCAGGGCAGGGAAATTACGGGAAAGGTCGTTTACCTGGGCGGCCCGCTCACCTTTATGCCCAGGCTGCGCCTGCGGTTTGACAAGGTGCTGCATACGGAAGGAGTCTGCCCGGAAAACTCGCTGTACTATGTTGCGGCGGGCGCGGCGCTCTGTGCGGAAAAAGTAATCGATTTTAACGCGGTCGTCAAAAAGGTCGAGCATTACAGCGGCAGCGGCAACTTCGCGTTCAACCCGCCGCTTTTTGAAAGCAAGGCGGACTACGAGCAATTTAAAGAGCGCCATGAAATGGCGTATGTGCCTAAAAAAGAGATTAAGGATTATAAGGGCAGGGTATATATTGGCATGGATGCCGGTTCCACTACGGTCAAGTCTGTCGTGATGGGGGAAAACGGCGAGCTGCTTTACTCCAAATATCTCCCGAACAGCGGCAACCCCGTCCCGATTATCAAGCAGTTTTTAGAGGAGCTTTATGAGCTTTGCCCGGAGATTGACATTGCGTCCTCGGCTGTTACTGGCTACGGTGAGGAAATCATCAAAAACGCGTTCTGCGCGGATTTCGGTATAGTCGAGACTGTCGCGCATTTTACGGCGGCAAAGAGCTTTATGCCGCAGGTGGAATTTGTTATCGACATCGGCGGACAGGACATTAAATGCTTTAAAATACACAACGGCACCATCGACAACATCTTTTTGAACGAGGCCTGTTCCTCTGGCTGCGGCTCGTTTTTGCAGACGTTTGCAAACGCGCTGGGCTATTCGATTGAGGATTTTTCAAAGCTTGGGCTGCTTGCCAAGCAGCCGGTCGATTTAGGTTCGCGCTGTACGGTGTTTATGAACAGCTCAGTCAAGCAGGCGCAGAAGGACGGCGCAACGATTGAGGATATCTCGGCGGGGCTTTCCATCAGCGTCGTTAAGAACGCGCTGTATAAGGTTATCCGCGCCTCAAGCCCGAAGGAGCTCGGCAGCCATATCGTTGTGCAGGGCGGCACATTTTTGAACGACGCGGTTCTTCGCGCCTTCGAGCGCGAAATGGGCGTGGAGGTCGTCAGGCCGACTATTGCCGGACTGATGGGCGCGTACGGAGCGGCGCTATACGCGAAATCCAGATGTAAGGGCGGGAAGAGCACGCTGCTCGACAGGGAAGCGCTCAAGACCTTTACACATGAAATACAGGTCGTTAACTGTGGGCTTTGCAGCAACAACTGCCGCCTGACAGTCAATAAATTCTCTGACGGCAGGAGATTTATCGGCGGTAACCGCTGCGAACGCCCGATTACGAAAAAAACGCCGGATAAAACGCTCGATATCTACGATTACAAGCTGGAGCTTTTGCAGTCGTATAAGCCGAAGCCCGGCCCGCGCGGCAAAATCGGCATCCCGATGGGGCTTAACATGTACGAGCTGCTTCCGTTCTGGCACAGCTTTTTCACGGCGCTTGGCTTTGAGGTCGTATATTCGCCTGTTTCCGACAAAAAGCTTTACGCGCGCGGACAGCAGACTATCCCGTCCGATACGGTGTGTTATCCCGCTAAGCTGATGCATGGGCATGTGCAGGCGCTTATCGACGACGGCGTACAGACGGTTTTCTATCCCTGCCTTTCCTATAATTTGGACGAGGGGCTGGGGGACAACCACTATAACTGCCCGGTCGTCGCGTATTACCCTGAGGTCATCTCCGCGAACATGAAGGACGTTAAAAATATTACGTTTATCAAGGATTACCTTGGCATCCACCGCCATAAGGATTTTCCGGTCAAGGCGCACGAGATGCTCTGTAAATATTTTGACGGCATTACCCTGAAGGAAGTCAAAGCGGCTGCCAAGGCGGCTTACAGCGAATACGGCGAATACTTTAAGAAGGTGCGCACGCGCGGGGAAACGATTATGGAGCAGGCCGAAAAAGAGGGCAGGGAAATTATTGTCCTTTCCGGCAGGCCGTACCATGTAGACCCTGAAATCAACAAGGGAATCGATAAGCTCATTACAAGCTTCCACTGCGCAATCATTTCGGAGGACGTCGTGAGCTGCCGTGTAAAGAAGTTCCGTACATCTGTCTTAAACCAGTGGACTTACCATTCACGCCTGTATGCGGCTGCAAAGTACATTGCCGGCCGCGACGACATGAACCTGGTGCAGCTCGTTTCGTTCGGCTGCGGGGTAGACGCAATCACAACGGACGAGGTCAGGGAAATCCTCGAGAGCGAGGGCAAGATTTATACCCAGATTAAAATTGACGAAATTACGAACCTCGGCGCGGTGAAAATCAGAATCCGCAGCCTGCTCGCCGCGATTGCGGAGCAGAGAGAGGACAGAAAATAAAAATCCGCTGATATCAGGACGCGCGGATTTGATGCAAGGAAGGAATACAATGGCTCAATTAGTTTACGACAAAACGGGACGCCTGCTTTTTACGAAGGAAATGAAAAAGGACTACACCATTTTGCTTCCGATGATGGCGCCCATCCAGTTCAAGCTGATGAACAACGTGTTCGGCATGTACGGCTACAATACTGTGCTTTTAGACACCGAAGGCCCTGAAATTGCGCAGGTTGGCTTGAAATACGTGCACAACGACACGTGCTACCCGGCGCTGCTTGTCATCGGCCAGTTCATCCACGCGCTGCAAAGCGGCAAATACGATTTGAATAAAACAGCTTTAATCATTACGCAGACCGGCGGCGGCTGCCGCGCGTCAAACTATATCCACCTGCTCAGGAAGGCGCTTCGCAAAGCGGGCTTCGAACAGGTTCCCGTCATTTCGCTCAATCTGTCGGGCCTTGAGAAAAACAGCGGTTTTTCGCTGTCCGTCCCGATGATACGCCGTTTAATCGGCGCGCTTGTATACGGAGACACGCTCATGCTCCTGAGCAACCAGACAAAGCCGTATGAGGTCAACAAGGGAGAAAGCATGGCGCTTGTCGATTCATGGATTAAGACGCTGACGGAAAAATTTAAAAACGGCAGCGGCTTTACCATAAAGGAGCAGAAGAATATCCTTGACAATATCGCGGAGTCATTTTCCCAGATTCAGCTCGACAAATCTACGCCGAAGGTAAAGGTCGGCATCGTCGGCGAAATTTATGTAAAGTATGCGCGGCTGGGCAACAACAACCTGGAACAGTTTTTGGCCGACCAGGACTGTGAGGTATGTGTACCGGGGATTATGGGCTTTGCCCTGTTTAAGGTCGACAACCGCCTGGAGGACATTAAGCTCTACGGCGGCAGCAGGATAAAATTTAATGTGGTAAAGATTTTGTTCGATTATTTAGTCAAGATGGAAACGCTTATGATTGAAAGCACTGCGAAATACGGCTTTATCCCGCCCGGAAAATATGCCCATACAAAGGAGCTTGTCAAGGGCGTTATTGGGTACGGCAGCAAAATGGGCGAGGGGTGGCTCTTGACCGCCGAAATGCTGGAGCTTACTGAAACCGGCTATGAGAACATCGTATGTACCCAGCCGTTCGGCTGCCTGCCGAACCATATCTGCGGCAAGGGCATGATACGCAAAATCAAGAGTATAGATGACCGTGCGAACATTGTTGCAATCGATTATGACCCGGGCGCGCCGCGTGTTAACCAGGAAAACCGCATTAAGCTGATGCTTGCGGTCGCAAGGGAAAAGCTGCACGAACGGCAAACGGGGACTGAGCATCCAAAAACAAAGCATACGGTCAAAGCGGCCGTCAAAAAATAAACATGGGCGGGCGCGGATGATTCATCATCCGCGCCCGCCTTTTGCTTTCAGGGGGGTAACAGCATTTAATAAGGGAAGGATGGTTTGTGCCTGGTTTATCGGAGATTTGTTTGGCTCATTGAGACGTACCTTAAATATTGCAGGAAGGAAAGAAGCATAAGCCCAAAGAAAAACGCGCCGAAGGAAATCAGAACGATATCTATGGCCGAGCTTACATTAAGCGTCGTTGCCAGGGCGCCGGTTCCTGTCAGAACTGTGCCCAGGATACCGAGCAGCAGGCAGCCCGCCGTTTTTCCGGTACAGTATCTGAGCCCCGGGGGAGAGAAAAGACAGCCTGCACCGGCCAGCAGCAGAATCAATCCGGCAAGGGCGAGCGCAATTATAACTGCTGTGATGATATTTGGAAGGTACGTCATATAATATAGCACGCCCGTGGCAGCGGCAAAAACGAGACTGAGCACGACGCTCAGCACGCATGAAAAGCCGTTATCGGAAGAGAGTTTGAATGATTCGATAGGCTTTGTCCTCCTTTTTTGAGTTCAGAGCTTTTCAGCTCCTTCTATACTATGCCGCTTGTCCTATTTTGGTGACGCATTTTATATGGGGAATTTGTCGAACCTTGTCATATCATAATAAATAAAATTAGCTATATCATTGAAAAATGCAAAATTTTCTGATATGATAGAAAATATTGGAATCGTCCGTGTGAATGAGGCAGCATGTCGTGGAAGAGGAGTGAATGGTTGTGCGTATCGCGGTTTGTGACGATGAACGGGTTTTCGCGGAAAGCTTAAAGAATAAGCTTAAGATGCTGTTTACAAGCTTTTTGCCGGAGGAGACCATAGAAATTATCCTGTTCGGGGATGGCCAGTCCCTGTTAGACGATGTGCGTTCCTCCCTGTATGAAGTAATTTTTCTAGACATTGAGATGCCGGGTTTAAACGGAATAGAAATAGCAGAACAGCTCAAGGACAGCGAAGAGAATTATATAATCGTCTTTACCACTAACCGTGACGACCTTGTATTTGAAGCGCTCGACAGCCATCCGGCTGGCTTCCTGAGAAAAAGCCATCTCGACCGGGACCTGCCGGATATGGTTTCGTATATCCTGAAAAATAAATCAACCAATGAAATAAAGCTGACGGTCAAGCATAAGGGAGGCTATGCCAAAATTTATATGTCTGACATTGTTTATCTGGAAAACATGGGGAATACCATGACATATGTGACGACAAAGGGCAAGCTTGAAACACGGGAAAGTGTTTATAAAAAGGAGAGCGAGCTGACGTCGTATGGTTTTATCCGAATTCATGCCAGCTTTCTTGTCAATATGGATCATGTTTATCAGGTAAATAAAAGCAGCTTGGTGATGGACAACGGGGACAGCATCCCAATCAGCCGCAACCGATATAAGGCAATAAAGGACAGATTCATTAAGGAAAGGGTTTTTGAAGATGAATGACGTTGTTTTATGGAACGTGTTCGAGTTGGCTGTAAACGTATTCCAAGGTTTCATCTTCATGTTTTTTTGCTATAAATTTTTGGGCAGTAAATTCGAGGACAAAAAAGGCCTGACTTGCCTTGCTGTTGCTTCTGGGGCAGAAATTATAGCAATCACCTCAGTAAATTATTTTTATGAGGTATTTAACGGCCTGGAAATTTATGTACTGGTTTTCCTTCAAATCATCTATTGCTTTACATGCTTAAAGGGAACGGTCATGTCTAAAATTTTCGTGCCTGTTTTTTCTTACTGCGGAACATATGGTATCAGCGCGTCTGTCGCCTTTCTGGTCAACAGTATATCCGGTGTGTCTATGTATGAGCTGATGGCTTCAAGCTCAGTCTACCGTTTCATCTGTATGATTCTTATCAACGCCCTTTATGTTGTGTTTTACTTGCTGACTCTGCGCTTTAAGCATTATAAATTCAACATCATGAAGTGGACCGACTGGACGGCATTTATTGTAATTCCGCTTTTGTCTATTGTTATATTGGTTTTAATCTATGCAATTTCCCTTGAAACAAACCTTACAAGGGAGCATTCCCTGTTTTTGGGATTTGTTGCGATTGGGATATTAGTTATAACGGTATTAATATGGATTATGCTGATTAAAATCAGCAAGGACAGCGAATTTGAGCTGCAGTATAAGCTGTTGCAGCAGCAGTACAAATATCAAAACGAAAATATCCTGCAGGCGAATAAAAGTATGGAGAGCATCTCCGCAATCCGCCACGACATGAAGAACAAACTGCTTGTAATCGGGCAGTTTATAAAAAATGGGGATATGGATAACGCCCTGAAAATGTGCGGCGCGTGTGAGGACGAGGTGCAGCAGAGCACCGGGACATTTATCAATACGAAAAACAGTATGCTCAACGCGATAGTAAATGTAAAGCTGTCGCAGGCGAATGAGAAATATATCGACACACAGGTTTTTGTTACAGAAGCGTTCGAGGATGTAGCGGATACAGACCTGTGTATCATGCTCGGGAATGTGCTTGACAACGCGGTAGAGGCGGTAGCAAAGCTGCCGGAGGATAACCGCAGAATCAAGGTAGCTTTTGAGCGTAAGGGAGCGTACCGGTCTATTGTCGTGAAAAACACCATTGAAAAGTCAGTTTTAAAATCCAATCCAAGGCTTCACACGACAAAAAGCGACAAGGCAATGCACGGCATTGGAACGAAGAGCCTGGAGAAGACTGTAAAAAAATATAAAGGAGAGGTACATTTTACCGAAAAAGACGGGTTGTTTTGTGTTGGCATAGTATTACCAATACCAAACTTACCGAAATAACGACCAAACTTACCAAAACTCTTCACAAATAGTGATAAATCTGCTATAGTATAGACAACGAAAGACACAGCAAAGAGGAATATTCATGCTGCATAAGTTGTCAGAAGCTATAGCATTTTTTTTGTTAAGCAAGCGCTGCTTTGAAAAAGAAGAGCTGGATGTTTACGTTTATGGAGTGGAGCTTGTGCTTTCTTCTGCGCTTGGTATCCTTTTAATTCTTACACTGAGCCTTGTCTTTTCCATGCTTTGGGAGGGCCTGCTGTTTTTCGTTGCATTTACCGCGCTTCGTTCCTATACGGGCGGGTACCACTGCTATACGTACCTGCGGTGCAACACGCTTTATGTTGGAACATTCTTGGCTTGTGCCTTGCTTTACCAATGGCTTGTGTCCGTTACATCGGCAATGTGGACGGCAGCTGTGATATCTCTGCTGCTCAGCGGAGGAATCATATTGAAATGTTCTCCGGTTGCGCATAAAAACAAACCGCTTAGCGCAGCTCAGAGAAAAGACTGCCGGAGAAAGGCAATTGCCGTTTACGCAGGGATTGCGGCGGCGGCTGTGGTGCTTTTAATAACAGGAGTACGGCAGGCGTTTATGCTGCCGCTTGTGCTTGATATTGTCTCAGCAGCGATGCTGTGTGAATTATACTCACAAAGAAAAAGGAGGGGTTACCAATGAAAAAAGCAAACAAGGCTGAACGTTTTGTGGCGAAGCTTGCACTCAAGGCCGCAAAGTCAGCCGCAGGAACAGCTTCAGCACAGGGCTTCTGCCAACCGAAGGAACCTGTTTCCTTAAAGCGGAAGTAATGATTAACCTTACTTACAACTATCTTACTTATACCCACCATCCATCCTTTTAACACCAAAACCAAACCCAATGGGGCGTACGGCATTCTGTGCTGTGCGCCCTGTTGGGTTTTTTAGAAAAAATTTAATATATACCTTGACAGGCGAAGTATATATTGATATTATATAGATGCAATAGGGGAAGTAAGTCCGTTAGAGACTCAACCCCCTGCAGGCTGTGCCAGGGCGCGGCGGCAAAGGAGAAGGGGGTGAAGGCGTTGTCGATAGCATCCGACCTGATTAGAGGCCATACGGATACCATTATTCTGGCAAACCTGATTAACGGCGACAGTTACGGCTACCGGATTAACAAATCGATTCAGGAGAGGACTGACGGAAAGTATGAGCTGAAGGAAGCAACACTTTATACCGCGTTCCGCAGGCTGGAGCAAAACGGTTGTATCCGTTCCTATTGGGGCGACGAAAATATCGGAGCAAGACGACGGTATTATTCGATTACGCCGCTTGGGAGAGAAACATACAGTTCTCTTGCAAAGGACTGGGAGAACGCAAAGCGGCTCATTGACAGACTGATTCAGACGGAGGGATAAACATGGATATCAACACAAGGCTTAGAAACCATATCGATACGCTGTTCGGCGGCGTGGCGCAGAGCGTCAGGGTACAAGAAATCAAGGAAGAAATGCTCCGTAATCTGACGGAGAAGTATTATGACCTCATTACCGAGGGCAGGGACGAGGAAACCGCTTACAGCATTGCAATTTCCAGTATTGGCGACGTAAGTATCCTTTTGGAGGAAAACAGGGCGGGAGGCGACAGCAATATGGAACAGCAGATGCAGAAGTACAAGGCGCGCAGCGCGGTGCTCATTTCCGTTGCGGTTATGCTCTACATCCTGTGCGTCATCCCGCCCATTATTTTCAGTACAAGCAGCGCTTCAATCGAGGGCATGATGCTTGGGCCTATCCTGATGTTCGTAATGATTGCCGCAGCGACGGGCCTGCTTATTTTCAATTCCATGACAAAACCGAAATACGTTAAAATGAACGCGACGATGGTAGAGGATTTCAAGGAATGGCAGTCTGTAAAGCAGCATGACAACGGCGTGCTGAAATCTATTAACGGGGCGCTTTGGAGCATTACGGTTATGCTGTACCTTGTCATCAGCTTCTTTACGAGCGCGTGGCATATTACGTGGCTGATTTTTCTAGTTGCAGTAGCGGTAACACAGATTATCAGCTTATGCTTTAACCTAAAGAAGAAATAACGGAGGAAGCTATATGAAAAGTAGGGAAAAAACAGGGACGGTTGCTGCAATCGCCTGCTGGAGTGCCGCGGCGTTTTTGATGGCGGCTGCACAGATTATCAGCCTGTGCTTTAACCTGAAAAAGAATTAACGGAGGAGACGACATGAAAAACGGGGTGAAAACAGGGACGGTTGTTGCGATTGTCTGCTGGAGCGTCGTAGCGCTTTTATTGATTGGAATTTTGGTATCGGGCCTGACCGGAGGATGGTTTAAGGGATTCGGCATCAATATTATAGATTTCGGTACCGGGGAGTACTCGGTAATGGGGAAATATGAGGTCGATGCTGCGAATGTCGATACGATAGAAATCAATTGGACGGTGGGCAGTACCGAGATTGAGCCTTACACCGGCGATAAAATATCTTTTGAGGAAAGTGCCCGCAAGGAGCTTGAGGATCAATATAAGCTTGCTTACGAGATAAGCGGCTCGACACTCAAGATAAGATATGTCAAAAGCGTAATTTCCTGGAACGTTCCGAGTAAACGGCTGGCAGTCAAGGTGCCGCAGGAGCTGGCGGAAAAACTTTCTGGTCTTACTGTCGACAGTACGTCCGCCGATATTACCGTGAAGGGGATGACAGCGCAGAAGGCAAAGCTTCATACCGTTACTGGCGAAGCAGACGCAACGCAGTGTAATTTTACCGAGCTGAGGCTGGAATCGACCTCTGGCGACCTTCAAACTGAAGGCGTAGCTGTGGAAAAGGCGGAAGCCTCCAGTACTTCGGGAGAAATTAACTTGTTCGGCAGGTTTACGGAAATAAAGGCGAACACTACCAGCGGAGAAGTCCGCGCTAACGTAAAGGGCATGAAATATTTTACGGGCGGCAGCGTTTCAGGCGAGCTGGAGGTGGAGTCCGATACCTTCCCGCAGCAGGTAGAAATGAGTACGACCAGCGGGGACGTTTCCCTGACTATTCCGGAAGGAGAGGGATTCACCGCGAATTTCTCTTCAATTTCGGGTAAGCTCCGCTGTGATTTCCCCATAGTAAACCAGGGAGACGATTCTATCTATAATAACGGCGCCGCGAAAATTAAAATGAACACGGTAAGCGGCGACGGACATATTATGAAAAAACAATAGCTTTTGAAAAGGCGGCGCACCCATTGGGATGCACCGCCTTTATTTGACAAAAAATTATCAAAAATTTTTGAATTCTGCTTGAAATCCCTTGCAAGGCAGGCGTAAAGCGCTTATAATTAAGAATTGTACAACGCAGGTCTGCATAAGATGTTTTATTATCCCGCAAATCTGCCATACCTATACCAATGCGAAAGGAGTACCCTTATGAATTATTCCCATGAAGTGGAAAATATGTGTACTGTAGCTAAGGGCCCGCACCATGGACCCGCGCCCATTCCCGAGGAAGGAAAATGGGTGAAATCCTATGACATCAAAGACATTTCCGGCCTTTCACACGGCATCGGCTGGTGTGCGCCGCAGCAGGGCGCCTGCAAGCTTACGCTCAATGTAAAGGACGGTATTGTGGAAGAGGCGCTCGTCGAGACAATCGGCTGCTCCGGCATGACGCATTCCGCGGCGATGGCGGCGGAAATCCTGCCCGGGAAAACACTGCTCGAATGCCTCAACACAGACCTTGTCTGCGACGCAATCAACGTTGCGATGAAAAACCTGTTTTTGCAGCTCGCCTACGGCAGAAGCCAGACGGCGTTCTCCGAGGGAGGCCTGCCCATCGGCGCAGGGCTTGAGGATCTCGGTAAGGGCCTGCGTTCCCAGGTTGGAACAATGTTCAGTACAAAGGCTAAGGGCGTCCGTTTCATGGAGATGGCAGAGGGCTACGTCCTTAAAACTGCACTCGATGAGAACGACGAGGTCATCGGCTACCAGTTTGTCAAGCTCGGCAAAATGCTCGAAGACATCCGCCACGGCGCAAGCCCGGATGAGGCATATAAAAACAACATCGGTCAGTACGGCCGCTTCGACGGTGCGGCCAAATATATTGACCCCCGTGAAGAATAAGGCAAGGGAGGAACTTCATTTATGGCTAACAACGTGAATTTTGAAGGTAAAGAAAGAAGAATGGCTAAAATTGAGAAGTGCCTTGCCGAATTTGGTATTGCAAGTCTTGAAGAGGCCAGGGAACTCTGCCTGAGCAAAGGCTTTGATCCCGACAAAATCGTGAAGGGCGTTCAGCCCATCGCGTTTGAAAACGCGTCCTGGGCGTATACGCTCGGCTGCGCGGTTGCAATCAAAAAGGGCGCAAAGAATGCTGCGGAGGCGGCGGAAGCCATTGGTATCGGCCTTGAGGCATTCTGCATTCCCGGTTCCGTTGCGGAGCAGAGAAACGTTGGGCTCGGCCACGGAAACCTTGGCGCAATGCTCCTGAGGGACGAGACAAAGTGCTTTGCGTTCCTCGCGGGACACGAAAGCTTTGCCGCCGCCGAAGGCGCTATCGGCATTGCAAGGACGGCGAACAAAGCAAGGAAAGAGCCGCTTCGCGTTATCTTAAACGGCCTTGGCAAGGATGCCGCCTACATTATTTCAAGAATCAACGGCTTTACTTATGTGAAGACTGACTACGATTATTTCACCGGCGAGCTCAAAATCGTGGAAGAAAAAGCGTTCTCCGACGGCGAGAGGGCTGCGGTAAAGTGCTACGGGGCCAACGACGTCCGTGAGGGCGTAGAAATCATGGCACACGAAGGTGTAGACGTTTCCATCACGGGCAACTCGACCAACCCGACGCGCTTCCAGCATCTTGTTGCCGGCACATATAAGAAATGGGCGCAGGAAAACGGCAAGAAGTACTTCTCTGTCGCCAGCGGCGGCGGCACAGGCCGTACGCTCCATCCCGATAACATGGGCGCGGGCCCCGCGTCTTACGGACTGACCGACTCAATGGGCCGCATGCACGGCGACGCGCAGTTTGCGGGTTCCTCTTCCGTGCCGGCCCACGTGGAAATGATGGGCCTGATTGGCATGGGCAATAACCCCATGGTCGGCGCGACGGTCGCCTGCGCGGTTGCCGTTTACGAAGGGCTGAAATAAGGCAAAGCATTTTAATATGGTATTTAAAGGCTTCCGGGATTTATCCCCGGAAGCCTTTGTTTTACGAAAAACAGGGCGGTATCCGCCCTGTTCCAACCGATGTCCACAGGATTGAAAAGCTATCTTTTTTATCACGGAAAACTGTTGCTCAGGTTTGTAAGAACAAATAATAGGGTTTAACTATGCCGTTCTAAATTTGACTTTTATAAGGTGCAGCTTTAGAATGTAAATAAACACACCTTTGGCTAATAAGGCGTAAACGGCAAATCAGAATTTGGAGGCCCTTTTATGAGTACAATTGTGGTTTTGATTGGCAGTATGAGAAAAAACGGCAATACGGATTTATTGGCGCAGGCGTTTGTTAAGGGTGCATCCAAGAATAATACAGTTGAAGTAGTTTCTGTTGCAGATTATAAAGTTAATCCTTGTATCGGTTGTAATTCGTGTTTTACGAGAGAGGGAAATCGGTGCTTTCAAGATGATGATATGAACGAGATATATGATAAATTGAAAACGGCAGATATTGTTGTGGCAGCGTCTCCTGTGTATTTTTATGGCATCAGTGCGCAATTGAAAGCAGTGATTGACAGGCTGCACACCCCATTAAGAAGTGATTTCAAAATACAAAAGCTTGCATTGCTGCTGGTAGGGGCGGCAACATTGCCAGAGCTATTTGATGCGGTAAAATTACAATATCAGCTCATACTTGATTTCTTTCATTTAAAAGATATTGGGATGATATTTGTGCGAGGAGTAAAAGACAAGGGGGATATTAAAAAAACAGATGCTTTAGAGGAAGCATATCAGTTGGGTTTATCAATAGAATGATACAATCCCGGCTTATCTAAAAGGCAACCCCCGGTTTGTCGGGCTGATTTAACTTCAATATGGGCGGGTATGAATAATATACGGCCCATATGGCAGCGGCACAGGGAATCCATATGGAAGGGAAGACATAAGAAATATCTGAAAGCGGTGACAAATCATGAAGCATAAAACGGTAAAGGGAATTTTGATTGCGTGCTGCTCTGTTTTGCTTGCGGCGCTAGTATCATTTTCTGTTTACATGGGAATTCATAACAACAGCAAGGGATATGAAACGGGCTGCGGCGGAATAATCCCCGCCCCGCAGAAAACATGGTCCGCGGGCTATTATAAAATCAATGGCGCCAAATTTCAGACCTTGCTTTCAAAACAAGAGATAAAAGATTATTATCAAGATTACTTTAAAACGCTTGCACACGTATCTATAGCGCAGAGCCATGCGGCTGGGCCGGCAGACAAGGCGTATTACGATAAACAGCAGGGCCTTATTGTATACGACGATATCATATTTCTACAGGATGAAGACGCGCTCTATTATGTGATATGGTATGACGCATACGGCGACGGCGTTGGAATCAATATTCTGGAACCGCCTAAGACCAGCGCCCCGCAGGCGTTCTGTACTCCGGCAAGAAGTAAATAGCATTATTAAAATGGAAAACCTCCTTTGTACTGTCAAGTACAGAGGAGGTTTTTACTGTGTGCCCTGCAGGCGTAAAAGAGGGGCCTTCCTGCTGTGGAAAGCCCCTCTCGTTACGCATGTAATAAGTCAGGATAGTATGCTATTGATTTACTTGTTCCTTGAGATTCTTACCGGGGATTTAAATAACGGTCAGCCCGGACCAGGCTCATTGAACTTGACTTCATAGATGTCGTTTCCGTACTGGTCCTGCCCGATAATTTCGCCGGTGAGGCCGATGCTGTTGGTGGTAAGCGGTGTGGTGAGCGTTTCCGTCTGCTTGCCGTTGCCGCCGTTATTGATAATTATATTGCTTATCATGGCTGTGGGAATGTAAGCTGCTGCGGCTGTTCCGGAAGGCCTGTCCATCTTAAGGCCGGGCCAGCTCTGCGGGATATTGGTTCCCCAGAACGATACATAGCAGTCATCCTCGCCCCAAAAGTCTGCCGGGGAGAAATAAATCTTGCTGTAATTGCTCTGGTTGAGCCAGAAACCGTTTACCTTGCTCTCTGACGTATTGTTGCCAAAGAACGTGTCGTATTTTGCCAAAAGGTCAAGGTCGAAGGTCTGCGCGCCCGCGCCGTTGGTGAAAATGACTTTTGTAAAGGCGGCGTCTACATCAATGTTGTAACAGGAACCGTCTGTCAGAGTCATGGGTTCACCGGGCCATGCGGCATTGTATTCGCCGCCTGCATTCCATGCATAGCAGTACACGTCAGCCCATTCGGTGTAATAATTGTCATAATAGATGGAACGCGCTGCCGGTGGCTCGTCTACAGCGCCGGCCATGGTAAATGCGCTTAAGCATAAAAGAACCGCCATACAGATAGAGAGAAGAACCCTTGCTGTTTTTTTTGTTTTTTTCATACAGGGACCGTCCTTTCTTTAATGGGAAATAGCATACTATCTATCGGTTATTATTATATATAATTTTAATTATAAATTCAAGAAAAAATTGTTACAAATAGTATATAAATGTATTGTGTATATTTTTTGATTTTACTTATTTTTCGACAGGAAACGACTTTTCTTTGCTTTATATGAAATAAAAAGCCAGCCAGAGAACATTCTGGCTGGCTTTTTTAGGTGCGCTGGTTATTCGACGGGCATATATGCCTTCTCACCGACGCGCCCGGTTTCAGGGCAAAGGGCTATATATTTCTGGACAAGCAGCATATCTTCCTCTGTAAAGCGTCCGTCGTCGTTGACGTCGCATAGAAAAAGCTCCGTAGAATTCAGGTTGATTAAACCGGAAAGCGCGTTGCGCATTTTTAAAACGTCGGCAATATCTATTTTTCTGTCGTAATTGATGTCGCCGTATATTCCAGACTCACCGAGGTGAAGCATGCGAAAGTGCGGGGCGTCGATGCCGGCTCTTGTATCGAGTCTCAGCGTAACGCTGCCGCTGTTGGTATCAATCGGAATATCGGCGCTGCTGTCAGGGCTGCCGGTTAAAAACCATTGCCTGGTGGTGTGGTTGTACGTTGTTTTCATAGTCGGATAAATGGCGTCGGACTCCGTTGTTCCGTAGATAAATCCGCCGTTCCCGTCTTCAATGCGCACGGTAAACATTCCGGCACTCCCTTCTGTACCGGGATATATCAAATCGAGCTGGTAAACGCCGTTGCCCATATATTTGAATTCCCTGCGGGTAGTATAGTTATCCCAGGAGCCACGCAGGTACAGCGCGCTTTCAAATGGCTTGCCGAAGGGAATTCCCGTTTCAAGCCTTTGTACGTCCGCGTCCGTCAGGTAACGCGTATGAATCGTCTGCAGCGCCGGCTCCGGATAGGCCTGGCTTTCATACTCGCGTTCAATCCAATCGTAGGCGCTTGCGTCTGCGGCTTCCCCGAGCGCCGCTTTTATTTTACCGACCGCCTCATCTTTATTGCTGAAATCAAAAATAAGTACATTCGGCAGGTTTGCTGCCAGTATTGCCTCATCCACCTGGCTGTCGGTTACTTCGTAGGGCTGTGTTCCAGTATCCTCCGCAATTTTTGCCTTAAAATAATTGCGCATAAACTGCCTGTACGCGCCGTCGAACAGAACAAACTTTACCGTACCGTCTGTAAACCGCGCACGCATGAGGTTATATTCATGCGCCGGATACATCTGCGAGTCCATCCGTGTTTCGGCATAAATATGGTTATCGATTAAAACCTTCTGGAACGCAATGCTTGTGGGGCCACAGCTGCCATAGTAAAGCGTAAGGACTTCGTCTGCCATTTCTGCAAAGGAGCCGCCGCGCATTTCTTTGATTTTCTGCGCGATTTCCGGATAGTTCCCATTATACAGGGATTCAATGACAGCTTCCAGCTCTGCAAGGTCATGGAATGACGCCTCACTGTTTTCGTCCGCCCGCACAGCAGCTGCCACTGGCAATGCGGCTGAGAGCAGCAGCATCGTTAGGATTACCGATAAAATTTTTTTCGTTGTTTTCATGGTTCTCTCTCCTTTTTTGTTTTTAAGATGTTGGGTATAGAAATATTTGATAATTTAGTATTTCTTCAACAAAACAGTACTACTTTTAATTGAGTGTGTCAAACCCTGGTCGGTAAAAAATTTCTTTAGACAAAGCAAATTCCCGTTAAAATGTGGGGCAAAAGCTTTTATTCGGACATGTTTGCATTTGCCGCCGGTGAAAAGCATATAAATGAGTTAGAACCGGAAACAAGAACAGTAATATGGAAAGAAAAGACGGGATGTATGCTGTTTCGGCGCAGGCCCGGACATGAGGTGAAGAAAAATGGCTTGGCATACAAAAACAGCGGCGGAAGCCTTACGGGAGCTCAATACGGATGCCGGGAAGGGATTAAGCTCCGCACAGGCGCGCAGGCGGCTGGAACAGTACGGAAAGAACCAGCTGGAGGAGGGAAAGAAAAAAAGCCTTCCACGCAAATTTTTCGAGCAATTTTCCGATTTTATGGTAATCGTCCTGCTGTTCGCAGCGGGTATTTCGTTTTTTACAAGCATTTGGAGCGGCGACGGGGACATGGTTGACCCGGTTATTATTTTGCTGATTGTTATTGTAAATGCAATTATCGGGGTTGCACAGGAAAACAAGGCGGAACGCGCAATAGACGCGCTGAAAAAGCTGTCTGCCCCGAACGCTAAGGTGCTGCGGCAGGGGATGCGTGTTACCGTGCCGACTGAGGAGCTTGTGCCGGGCGACATTCTTTTTCTGGAGACGGGAGACCTTGTACCAGCCGACGCAAGGCTGATTACCTGTACAAATTTAAAAGCGGAGGAATCCTCCCTGACCGGCGAATCCGTTCCGGTGGAAAAAGAGGACGGGCTGAGGCTGCCGGAAAAAGCGGCGATTGGAGACCGGCGTAATATGGTTTTTGCAATGAGCGTTATTACAAGCGGACACGCGACCGCCGCCGTCACGCAAACCGGGATGGATACGCAGGTCGGCCATATCGCCCATATGATTAACAACGAAGAAACGCCGCAGACCCCTTTGCAGGTCCGCCTTGCAAAAACCGGACGTATACTGGGCTACGGCGCGCTTGTGATATGCGGTATTATTTTTATTATGGGTATGCTCGAGCATGTGCCGGTTCTCGACAGCTTTATGCTTTCGGTAAGCCTTGCCGTCGCGGCAATCCCGGAGGGGCTGCCCGCAATTGTAACGATTGTGCTTTCCATAGGCGTGCAGCGCATGGCAAAAAGCAACGCGATTATACGCAGGCTCCCCGCGGTGGAAACGCTTGGCAGCGCGACCGTGATATGCTCGGATAAAACGGGTACGCTCACGCAAAACCGCATGACGGTTACAAAGGTCTGTACGCCGGATGGGCCGCAGGCTTTAAGCAGCGGGGAATCCACAGAGCTTCTGACCTTTTCCGCTCTGTGCAACAACGCGCGTATAGAGGGCGCAAGCGGTAAATGGAAGGCGCTTGGCGAGCCGACGGAAAATGCGTTGGTACTTGCAAGCGCCAGACAAGGGCACCCAAAGGATGAGCTTGACCGGCAGTACCCGCGGGTAATGGAGATACCGTTTGATTCTGCGCGCAAGCTGATGACGACCGTCCACAGGATGCCGGGCGGAGGCTACATACAGGTGACAAAGGGCGCGCCGGACGTACTGCTTAAAAGCTGCACGCAGATACGTGTCCGCGGGCATCAAACCGCTATGACAGAACAAAAACGCGGTGCGGTAATCCGCATGAACGATGAAATGGCGGCGGATTCACTGCGTGTAATCGCGGTGGCCTGCAGGGAGCTTTCATCCGTAAAAGAAGCGTCAGAAGCCGGGCTTGCCTTCTGCGGGCTGGTGGGTATGATAGACCCGCCGCGGCGCGAGGCAAAACACGCGGTTTCAACCTGCCGGGAAGCGGGAATTATACCTGTCATGATAACGGGAGACCATGTCATCACCGCAAACGCGATTGCAAAGGAACTGGGAATCCTAACGCCGCAGACAGAGTCTATGACAGGACAGGAGCTTGACCGCCTGAACGATACGGAACTGGAAAAAAGGATAGCGACCTGCCGCGTATTCGCGCGTGTTTCGCCTGCGCATAAGGTGCGTATCGTCAAAGCGTTCCAGGCGCGCGGCGAGGTGGTATCGATGACCGGCGACGGTGTAAACGACGCGCCTGCGCTTAAGGCGGCGGATATCGGCTGCGCAATGGGTAAAAGCGGTACGGACGTTGCAAAAGGTGCGTCTGATATGATATTGACGGATGACAATTTTGCTACAATCGTGCGTGCTGTGTCGGAGGGACGCGGTATTTATGAGAACATAAAGCGGGCTATTCATTTCCTGCTTTCCTGTAATATCGGCGAAATCCTGGTCATATTTGCCGCGTCTGTAATGCATCTCCCTACGCCGCTGCTGCCTATACAACTTTTGTGGGTAAACCTTGTGACGGACGCGCTGCCCGCAATGGCGCTCGGTGTAGAAAAGGTAGACCCGGATATTATGAAGCGCAAGCCTATTGCGCAGAAGCAAAGCCTGTTTTCAGGCGGGCTTGGAATCGATATTGCATTTGAGGGCATGATGATAGGCGCGCTTGCGCTGCTTTCGTTTGTAATAGGGCGAAGCTTTTTCGACGTGCCCGGCGCCGTATCCGTCGGCAGGACAATGGCATTTGCCGTTTTGAGCCTTTCAGAGCTTGTCCACGCGTTTAATATGCGCAGCGACGGTTCGGTTCTTCGCATCGGCCTTTTTAGTAACCGGAAAATGGTTATGGCGTTTATAGTATGCGCGCTTTTGCAGGTGCTCGTTATCACCATGGCGCCGCTTGGGGCTATTTTCAAAACAGTGCCCCTGACCCTGGCACAGTGGGGGATTGTCGGGCTGCTTTCTGTCGCGCCGCTCGTTGTGATGGAGTGCGCAAAGGTGCTGTCCAGGCCGTTTCGGCGTATAAAAAAGAGAAAGGGAGGCACGGGGAAGAAGCTGGTTTTTCCATTAAAATAAAGGATGGAGGGAAGCTTTAAGCTTCCCTTTTTTTCTTTTTTGAACGATAAAACAGAATTACTGGGATACGGCTTTTTGGAATTGGCATAAGCTTATATACTCTGAAAAAAGGCCAATTCAGTAAACTAAGTACAACTGTACCTTTTGTTTTTTACAAAACTGTACATTTTAATATGGTCAGTTGTCTGCTAAGATTATGACAACGCGTGATTGTTGTACAACTTCCCGGGCTTATAAATCCAAAAAATGAGGAAGGGACTTCTTATGAAGACAAATACAAATAAAACCCTGAGGCTGCTGGTTCTTGCCGCCATGTTTGCGGCCATGACGACGGCGCTTACTTATTTCGTAAAGCTTCCCACGCCGGGCGGCGGATATATCCATCTGGGAGACTCTGTCATTTACCTTGCGGCCTGCTTTTTGCCAACCCCGTATGCCATGCTGGCCGCCGGAATAGGCGGGGCGCTGTCCGATTTGTTCGGCGGGTATTTTATGTACCTGCTCCCCACATTTATTATCAAAGCGCTGATAGCGCTGCCGTTTACCTGCCGGAAGGATAGGGTCCTGACCATGCGTAACGCAATGATGGTCGTCCCCTCGGGCATAATTACCATCGCAGGCTATTACCTGACAAAGGTTGTACTGCTTGCAATTGACAGGACAACCGCAGGCGATGGCTTTATCGGCGCTTTTTTAAGCCCTGTAGTCTGGGGCGGCGCGCTTGAGAACATTCCGGAAAACGCGGTGCAGGCAGCCGGCAGTGCTGTCGTGTTCCTGGTAATTGCCTTTGCCTTCGACCGCGCAAAGCTGAAAAACAGGCTTGCTGTCCACAGCGCCTGAAATTCTCGGCAAAAAGACAAAAACCTATGCGTTTTTATATAGACTTTTGATTGATAAGGAGAATTTAGCCGATTCTCCTTATTTTTCTTTTTTTTAATATTTTTCGATTTTGTTTGTACTATCATAACTTTGTATGTGTAAAAAGTTTGTAAAGCATGGGTAAAATTTATGTTACGGAATGGTGACGGAACCAATCCGGAGGAGTACAAATGAATATATATGATATATTCCTGCTGCTGGGCGGCCTGGGGTTGTTTCTTTTCGGTATGAGGCTGATGGGCGGCGGTTTGGAGCTCGCTGCGGGCGCTAAGCTCAGGGGCCTTCTTGAACGTTTGACGAGCAACCGTTTTCTTGCGCTGCTTGTCGGGCTTGTAGTTACAGGTATTATTCAAAGCTCGTCGGCTACGGATGCAATGGTTGTTGGATTCGTCAACGCGGGCTTTATGGAAATAGGACAAGCCGTCGGTATCCTGATGGGCGCAAAAATCGGCACGACTGTAACGAGCGTCCTGCTTGCTATCAATATTGCTGACATCGTCCCGCTGTTTATTTTTGTCGGCGTTGTGATGATTATGTTCCTTAAAAAGAACAACCAGAAATATTACGGGCAGATTATAGCGGGCTTTGGTATCCTGTTTTTTGGCTTGACTACAATGAAAACCTCCATGCAGCCGCTGGCCTCCTCACCGGAGTTCCAGTCTCTCCTGACAAACTTCAGCAATCCCCTGCTCGGCGTGCTTGCCGGTGTAATATTTACCGCTATTATCCAAAGCAGCTCGGCGTCAGTCGGCGTGCTGCAGGCGCTTGGCCTTGCAAGCGCCATCACGCTGCCCAATGCGGTTTACGTCATATATGGTTTCAATATCGGCGCTTGTATGGCGGCTGCGCTTTCCTCCATCGGCGCTAACCGTAACGCAAAGCGCACCGCGCTGCTCAACTTTATCATAAGCTTTCTCGGCGCAATCATATTTGTAATTTTTACAATGCTCTGTCCAGGCTTTGTTACGGCAATCGAGCATATCTTCCCCGGCAATGTCGCGGCGCAGATTTCCGCTGTGCATATCATCTTCAATGTCGGGATTACCGTCATCCTGTTCCCATTTGCAAACCTGCTCGTCAGGCTCGCGCAGCTTCTTATGCCCGGGCAGGAGGAAGAGAAGGAAAAAATGGCGCCGCTTTACCTGGATTCCCGTATCCTGACGACGCCGCCTGTAGCTGTTTCGCAGGTACAGAAGGAAGCCCACCGTCTCGCGGACCTTGCTGTAAAGAGCTATAAAAATGCGCTGCGCGCGTTCTTCGAGCAGGATGAAAAGCGGATATTGAAGGTAGAGGAAAACGAGCGCGTCGTTGATTTCCTGACGCACAGCATCACCGAATACCTCGTAAAAATAAACGGGCTCGATATTGAGGATAAGGACAGGCGTGTTATTGGCTCGCTTTACAGCGTCATCAGCGACTTGGAGCGTATTGGTGACCATGCCGTCAACATCACGGAATGCGCACAGAGCCTGATGAATCAAAATATTCCCATGAATCCCAGCGCGCTTGAGGAGCTGGAGCTGTTAAGCGCTATGGTGACCTCCGTGCTTGAGGACAGTATCTATATGTTCACTACGCGTTCGCACGATATGAGCATGGCGCAGGTCATTATTAATACAGAGGAAAAGGTTGACGACGATACCAAGCTCTACAAGGAGCACCATGTAGCCCGCCTGAATGAAGGCGCTGCCACTGCAGAGGATGGTCCGGTATTCCTCGATATGCTCACAAATCTGGAGCGGATTGCAGACCACGCGACGAATGTTGCGTTCTCCATGCCGGAGATGACCGGCATTTCTACAGATTCACCGCCCGTTACGGTATGACGGCAATAGAATAGTAGGCGAGTAAGGGGGAGAGCGCATGCTGTGCTTTCTCCCTTTTTATTTTAGGTGACCAGAAAACAATATAAAGCCATAAGTTATAAATACCATACAGCAGCTTTAAAGTGCGAAGTGGAAGTAAACAGAGAATTGCCGGGAGGTTCGCACCAAAATTTGTGGTTGGAATTTATAAAATAATATGATAGAATATAAAAAAGAAGTGATATTTGGAGAATTTATACAAAGATAAACAGACGATTCTCCTTTACTTTGGCTTCTTTTGCTGTCGCTCCCCACGCGGGAGCGTGGATTGAAATGTTGATAATCCGCATCTGTGCGGCGAGGTGCACATGTCGCTCCCCACGCGGGAGCGTGGATTGAAATGACGATCTCCGCAAGCCCTATAAGACCTACTCAGTCGCTCCCCACGCGGGAGCGTGGATTGAAATCTTCTTTCCGGCATGAATAGCGACGCGCCCACGGGTCGCTCCCCACGCGGGAGCGTGGATTGAAATACCGAATCCGTAAATACACATTGAAATATCTCTGTCGCTCCCCACGCGGGAGCACATCCATTCGCCATCCCGTTGTTTACGGCAGCAAAAAGCATCAAGCATAGCAGAAGCGCCCAGTGGCATTTCCACTGGGCGCTTTCTTAACCGGAATTCAATTTGTTTGAAACACGGTCAGTCAATGTCCGACCATTTTTCAATCGTGCCGCTTATTGTATCTACAGCATTCGGTGTAAACTCATAATAGCGGTTCTCCTTGTGGAGGTCGCCTATCAGGTCATTTCCCTCAGCGTCCTGCTCACGCTTGTCCCAGGTACCACGGTTGAATTTGTACTGCATCTGCTTGCCCACAGTACCTTCTGTCTTGATTGTAATTTCCGCTGTCGTTTTGGATGTGCGCTTAAGCTCATAGAGCGGGTCCGCGACCGTCCAATTGTTGAAGGTGCCGACCATATAAATTGGCTCGTCCTCCGGCGTGTTTTCCGGGAGCGTCATCTTGAAGGTAAGCGTATACTCCTTAGTTTCAGCCTCTACCGGCGGGTTGTACGGTATCTTCGCGGGGATTTTTCCGCCCGTATATTCAAAGACGGCGGATGCAAAAGGAGCAAACGTAAACTCACTGCCCGCGGCGATTTTTGTACCGGAAATCAGGTCTGTGGCGTCATAATCGAAGGTAAGCTTTTTTGCCTCTCCCGTCAGGTTATGTACGGCAAAGAGCCTCTGTCCAACGCCGTCTTCGCTTACCGTATAGGAATACAGGCCGTCGTTCATGCCAACGCTGCCGTAGTCACCCGTGTAGAGCATAGGGTACTGCGCCCTGATATCCGTCAGCTTTTTATAATAGCTATAAATGCTGCCCGGGTCGTCCTTTTCCTCTTCGTAAGAGATGCCGTCGTCCGGCAGGGTATACTTCATCGGGCTCATCCACTTGTCGCCCGTCATCTGGGTCATACCCTCGCCCTGGGCAGAAGCGTACCAGTCGAACGGCTCTCTGCGGTTGTCGTCCGGCTTTTCACCAAGCTGGCCCAGCTCATCGCCGTAATAAATGTAGGGAGTTCCCGGCAGCGTAAACTGCAGTGCCGCCGCAAGCTTTGCCTGCTCCTTTGTGCCTGCGCGCGACGCAATCCTGTCCATGTCGTGGTTGTTTATCATGACAGAATCGGTTGTGACCTTCGGCACGGAAGGAGTCGTGTTGGCGCTTTCCTTATAATAGGCGTGGCCCTCGTTCAGGTGTTTGACAATATCGGTCTGTACGCCCCTTGCCATTTCCTCAATGAGGTTTGCCGCGTCAAAGTTGAAGGAAGAGTCCATATCCGCAAAATACGGGGCAAGCTCCTTCATTGTGGTAATCCAGTTTTCACCCACGATAAACGCGGCAGGATTCTTGGACTTGACATAAGTGGTGAAGTCCTGCCACCAGGCATGTGTAACGGCGGCGTCTTCGTCAATATTGTTCGCACCGTCGAGCCGGAAGCCGTCGACGCCCTTATCGAGCCAGAAGCCCGCATTTGCCTTCATGTCTTCCCAAACGTTTTTGTTGGCGTAGTTAAGGTCTGGCATTATGGAATCATACAGGCCATAGTAGTAAAGCCCGTTTTCAGCCTTCCTCCAGCCATCCTCAGTCTTTTCCTCTTCTGAGATAAAATAGTAATCCCGGTATTTGCTGTCTTTGTCGGCAAGCGCCTCTTTAAACCAGGCGTTTGAAGAGGACGTGTGGTTCGCCACAAAGTCCAAAATAACCCGGATGCCGTTGTCGTGAAGCACCCCAAGCATATATTCAAAGTCTTCCATCGTGCCATAGTCAGGATTGACCGACTGGTAATCTACCACGTCATATCCGTGGTAGGTTGTGGACTCCATAATCGGCATGAGCCAAACGGTGCCGACGTTCAATGATTTTAAATAATCCACTTTTTCGGCGACGCCCCGGAAATCACCGATTCCGTCACCGTCCGCGTCGTAAAAGCTCCTGACGAAAATTTCGTATGTGATGGTATTCTTCGCCCAGGATGCGTCTTTATCAGTTTCCTCCACTGGGAACGACACAATCACATTCGCCAGATACTTCTGTACCAACAGCACATCCCTCAGCGTAATGTGTTTATCGCCGTCCACGTCTGCTGCGGCAGCCTGCGGCTGCGTCAGGGTAATGACGGACGCCATATGCTTTTGGACTGTTAAAACGTCGGCAACAGAAATTTTACCGTCAGTATTGACGTCCCCATATAAAATCCCGTTATCAGCCGTTTCTTCGTCCTGCGTTTTTGCCGAAACGCTAAGCCCCAGCATCGACAATAGCAGCGCGAAGGTCAGAAGCGCGCTTAAAAATTTGATGCTTCTCTTCTTCATACATAATCCTCCTTCTAATAATCAGGCATTGTTTATGCCAGCCCCATTATATAAATATGGCACTAAAAAATCAATAAAATACGATAAAAAATATATAAATAGCTATATTAAATAAAAATCTTTCACATAGAAAAAAGGGAACTATCGAATAGATGAAAAAAGCTGAAATTATACCATTTTCCTGTTATTTAAACTTTTTTATAAAAACAGCCCCCATCCGTCTGGCAAGAAAAGCGCCGGATAAATGAGGGCTGTTTGAAATTCACTTCGTTTTATTTTTCAAATTTTGCAATATACTTTTGGATAGATAGGACGTCCTCCATGTTTACTTCCCCGTCGTCATTATAATCTCCAAGAAAATAAGACTTGGGGCTTCCGAGACCGCCAATTGAATATTTCACGTCGTTCAGGTCGATGATTCCCGCAATCCCCTTTTGAACAAGCAGCACGTCCTGCAGGTTGACCTTCTCATCCAGGTTTGCATCCCCAAAACGGTAAATGCAGCAGGAATAAGGTACGCCGTCGTAACCGGGCATACCGCTTTTGAGATATGCCCGGAGCTGGATGACCGTTTCATGAATATACACCAGGCCATTCTGGTATGCCTCCTGCAGCGTGTGGATTTCGTCGCCCTTATACGCATATACTCCGACCAATTCCGGATAATAGTATTCGCAGCTAAAGCAGTACGGCCCGATTTTTACCAATGATTGCGCAGGCGCTGAATGAACTACATAAATGCCGAGGTCATAGCCACGGGAGGTTCCGAATTTTGCAAGTACAGTTTGATTAGGAAACCAGGGCCTGTCTTCATCTTCTATGGCGCTTGCCGGAAAGCAGAAAGCGCCAGTACACAGCAGAAAAGCAAAGAGGACACATAGAAAGCGTTTAATTTTTTTACTCATGACAATACATCTCCGTTCAAAACAGCCACCGAAAAATCGGTTGTTTGCCAAAACTCGTTCATTCGGTCAATATAGATATGATAGGTTCCGAGCACTGGTTCAGGCAGGGAAACCAGCTGTACATTCCCCGTCATGCTGGTTGACCTATAGGTTTTTCCATCTGGCGTTACGACGGTCAGCTTCAGGCGGGTCAGCGGCGCCATTCCTAAATTACCTTGGTAAATATGGTCGCTGATACTTTTGTAAAATTTTATAATAATAAAAATATTATTTTATATCAATACAATAACTTAATATCCAGCTTTTGTCAACAAAATATATAAAAAAATTTCCAACATATATAAACATATGTTGGAAATATAAAATTTATCAATAAATTCCCTGTACGACAACCTCACCGGAATTAATTTCTGTAAGCTTCCCGTTTTTCTGCCGGATAACAAGCGCGCCGGACAGCGTGACATCAACCGCCTTGCCCATCACCTGCACGCCGCCGCGAACGGCGGAAACCTCCCTGCCGATTGTAACGCAGTTTTCCTTATATTCGCCCGTAATGCTCCCGCAGGTATTGAGTAAAAATTCATCCGTATAAATTTCAAGCTGCCTGAGCACCTCGCACAGCAAAAGTGTGCGGCTGAAGGGTTTGCCCGTTTCAATTTTAAGTGAAGTCGCCTTATGCGTTATCGCGTCAGGGAAACTGTCTGTATTTACATTTATACCGATTCCCACGACCACAAAATCGACGCGGTCGGACTCCGCCGACATCTCCGTTAATATACCGCAGATTTTTTTCCTGCCGATTACCACGTCGTTCGGCCACTTTATTTTCGCAGCACACCCGGTAAGCCCTTGTACCGCTTTGCATACGGCAAGCCCCGCGGCGAGCGTAATACCGGAGACCTCAAACGGCGATATATCGGGCCGCAGCAGAACGCTCATCCACATGCCTGTCCCCGCGGGCGAGCTCCATGCGCGTCCTAGCCTTCCCTTGCCGGCGCCCTGCTTTTCCGCCACGCAGACAAGCCCATGCGCGGCGCCCGTGCGCGCGCGCCTCTTCAATTCTTCGTTGGTGCTGTCCACATCACGGAGAATCAAAAGCTCGCGTCCTAGCCGGAGCGTTTTCAGGTTTTCTTGCACCTGCTGTTCATTCCACAGCTCCGGTATGCTTTTTAGCAGATAACCCCGGTTGGTGACAGAATCAATTACGTATCCCTCTTCTTTGAGCGCTTTGATGTGCTTCCATACGGCGCTGCGTGAAACATGGAGCCGTTCGGACAGCTCCTGCCCGGATACATAGTCTCCTGATTCCTTCAGCATCCGCAGAATTTCCTCTTTCATCTTATCCTGCATCCTTTCCAGATAAAAAGGCGGCGGACGGGAACCTCCCGCCCGCCGGACAGATTATATTCTATTACATACGCGATTTGCTCATAACGACATCAAGCGTTTTCGCAATCGCCGTACCGAGAACCAGGCACGCGACAGCTTCTACAATGGCGTTGATACCGCCGAGCACGCCAATCACGATAAACAGGTTTGACGAACCGCCCGTATACTGCGTCACGGCAGGGTCGCTGCCGAAAGCAAGCCAAATTCCCGTCAAAAACAGCGCTGTGTTGAGCAGCGCTGCGCTTACACTCGCCACACCGTAAGATATGATTTTTGTTTTGTCAACCCTGCGAAGCGCCCGGAAAATCCAGCCGCACAAAAAGCCGACCAATACCCTCGGCACAATGCATACAAGCGCGGTCTTCCATGGGGATATGGCCAGAAGTGCCACTCCAAAAGGGTCCATGCCCAAGAAGCAGGTCGCAAGGCTCGTCAGCCCGAAAACGGCGCCTAGGGCTGCGCCCGCCGCGGGACCTAAAAGAATTGCTCCGATTGCCACTGGAATCATCAAAATCGTGATAGTGAAGCCAAACCCTGTCGGGATATACCCGAGGTTTGTCAGCATCAAAAATACGATGATAGCCGCGAGCACCGCGATGAAAACCATCCGCTGCAAATTCGTAAGTCTTTTTACCTGTGTCATACTACATTCCTCCTGCTGCCGCTCACTGTGGATGCGGCGCAAACTTTATTTATTATAACCCGCTGTGGGGATTATAACCAATTCTGACAGGTGCGCGTTTGCCGCCCGCACAGGCGTTTATTCAGTTTGAAGCAAATACCCGCTAATTCAAAGGCAGGCTTTTACAAACGCAACTGGGTGCTGGATGAGTTTTGACGTCTCTTCCGCGGAAAAACCCTGTGCAAGGTACCGCCTTGCTATGACCTGCATTGATTCCCCGATTTCAATCATATGCCCATCCGGGTCGTAGATGCGCACAACACGCTGCTGCCATTCATGCTTTTTCGGCGGATGGACATAACGCACATCTTCATATGCGCTGAGCTTCTGCAAAAACGCGTCGAAATCGTCCTCCTCGAAATACAGCTCCATGTTATGGGCCTGCTCCTTAACGGACGCCTCTTCAATCCCTGTGAGCCACGCAAAATCCTGCTGGATGGCAAAGCCGCCGCTGAATGTCACGTTCCTGCCAAGGTCGAGCGTGACCGTCTGGCCGAACAGCTCCCCGTAAAACCTTTTGGAAACCTCCACGTCTTTGACCGAGAGCAGCGCAAGCTGAAATTTCATATCCTACCCACTTTCCTCCTGTTAAATGATATTCCTGTTATATATGATGCGCAGGCCTTCCAAAATCAGGTCGTCGCGCAAATCAATCCTGCGTTTGCAGCTCGGGACAATCACGTTTGCCAGGCCGCCCGTCGCAACTGTACTGCAAGGGCTTCCAAGCTCCTCTTCTATGCGCTCGCACATGCCGTCGAGCATTGCCGCCGTGCCGAGCACGACGCCGCTTTTCATACAGTCCTCGGTATTTTTGCCGATAACTCGCTCTGGCGCCTCCAGCCCAATAGCCGAAAGCAAGGCGCTCTTTGCCGTCAGAGCGTTGAGCGAAATACTCACGCCCGGCATAATACACCCGCCGGCAAACGCCTTGTCTGCATCGATAACGGAAATCGTCGTCGCCGTACCGAGGGTAAAGATGATGCAGGGGCAGGGGTAAAGCTTCGCCGCCGCCACGCCGCTTGCCACAAGGTCCGCTCCCATAGTCGCCGGGTTATTGATTTTAATATTGAGCCCCGTCTTTACGCCGGGGCCGACCAGCACGGGCCCTACGCCCGTAAGCGTACGCAAGGCATTTCTCAGGTGGCCCGTAATCTGCGGGACGACGCTGCCTATAATCACACCGTCAATCTCTTTGACCGGCACATTGTATACACGGAAAATCGAATCGAATTCCACGGCGTATTCATCCTCGGTTTTAAACCGGTCGGTTGAAAGCCTCGCCTGGAATTCCAGCTTTTTTCCGTTATAAATCCCCATTTTGATATTGGTGTTCCCGACATCGAGTACCAACAGCATGAAACGCGCCTCCTTTAACTACCTGATTATATCAAGATTACACGGCCCACGCAACTTATTTTGTCATTTTAAAGTGTTTTTTTGCTTCAGATGAAAAATAGCACAACCTATCTATGATATTATGGGAACGGTTGCGGAATTCCGGTTCCGCGAGAACACAGCGGCGCAACGCCTGCTTCCACATGTGACTTCTTACAGGGAAAGGACGAATAAAATGAACAGTACAGAAAAGCTTACGCTCAAAAAGCTTGCCTGTCAGGCGAGAATGGGCGCCGTTATCGGCACCTATCATGCAAAGTCAGGCCATCCGGGCGGCTCCTTGTCTGCGGCCGACCTTTATACCTACCTTTATTTTAAGGAAATGAACGTAGACCCGCAGGACCCCAAAAAACCGGACAGGGACCGCTTTGTTCTTTCAAAAGGCCATTGCTGCCCAAGCCTTTACGCGGTGCTCGCGCTCAAAGGCTATTTTGCGTTCGATGAACTTGAGAAGCTCAGGCACGTGGGCGCTATGCTCCAGGGCCATCCCGATATGAAGGGTACGCCCGGCATCGATATGAGTTCCGGCTCGCTCGGGCAGGGTATCTCCGCGGCGTGCGGCATGGCACTTGCCGGAAAGCTTGACCAAAAGGATTATCGGGTTTATACGCTGCTCGGCGACGGTGAATGCGAGGAAGGCCAGGTCTGGGAGGCCGCTATGTTCGCGGCACATCATGAGCTTGACAACCTGTGCGTTATCGTCGACTGCAACGGCCTGCAAATCGACGGCCCGGTTGCAGAGGTAGGCGGAATCGAGCCGCTCGATAAAAAGTTTGAATCCTTCGGTTTCCATGTTATTAAAATATGCGGCCACTGCTTTACCCAGATAGAGGAAGCCTTTGAACAGGCGAAGGCCGTGAAGGGCAAGCCCACCGCAATCCTGGCGGAAACAGTCAAGGGCAAGGGCGTTTCCTTTATGGAAAACCAGGTTGGCTGGCACGGTACGGCCCCGAACGAAGAACAGTACAACAAAGCAATGGCGGAGCTTGAAGCCGCTTTAAAGGAATTGGAGGCGAATGCGTGATGGCGGGAGTAATCAATAAAGCGACCAGGGAAAGCTTTGGCATGGCGGTAAGCGAGCTTGCTAAAACGAACAAGGATATCGTCGTGCTCGACGCTGACCTGGCCGCGGCGACAAAAACCTCAATTTTCCAGAAGGCGTTCCCCGACCGGTTTGTCGACTGCGGCATCGCGGAATGCAATATGATGGGCGTGGCCGCCGGCCTTGCCGCCTGCGGGAAAATCCCGTTCGCCGCGTCGTTTGCCATGTTCTCTACGGGCAGGGCGTTTGAGCAGGTGCGCAATTCCATCGGCTACCCGAAGCTGAACGTCAAAATCATCGGCTCGCACGCGGGCATTTCCGTCGGAGAGGACGGCGCGACACACCAGTGCTGTGAGGATATTGCCTTAATGAAGACGATTCCCGGCATGGTGGTGCTGAACCCCGCCGACCATTACGAAATGATAGAGGCCGTCAAAGCGGCGGCAGAGCACCAGGGTCCCGTGTATATCCGCCTTGGGAGGCTGGCAATCGACAGCTTCAACGACCCTGACGGCAGCTATGAATTTAAAATCGGAAAGGGTATTACCCTGCACGAAGGTGATGATATTACCGTAGTCGCGACAGGCCTTGTTGTAAGCGAAGCGCTTGCCGCCGTACGCGAGCTTGAAGGGCAGGGCATTCAAGCGCGGCTTATTAACATCCATACCATCAAGCCCATCGACCGCGACATTATCATCAAGGCCGCAAAGGAAACAGGCCGGATTGTCACGGTGGAAGAGCATAATATCATTGGCGGGCTCGGCGACAGCGTTTGTGCCGTCACGAGCGAGGCGTGCCCCGTTCCGGTTACGAAAATCGGCGTGAACGACTGCTACGGCCATTCCGGCCCCGCGAAGGAGCTGCTGAGAGAATTCGGCCTTTGCAGCGAGAACATCGCAAAGGTCGTCTCGGGACTTGTAAAGGGATAATAAATGCGTAAAATTACCGGCACGGAGTAAATCCGTGCCGTTTTTTCTTTCTTTGCGTAAATTTCCGTGCGATTGGGATAAATTTCTCATGACAAACGCAGGAAAAGTGTGGTACACTGTAAACAAGACCCGCTCGGAAAGGAGACGTTTATGATGAATATTACGATCAGACAGGAAACCATCAGCGATTACGAGCATGTTTACGATCTGGTCAAGGCCGCGTTTACAGCGGACGACTGTCCGGCGCCTGACGAACAGGAGCTTGTTATCCGCCTGCGCAAAAGCCCAGCGTTTGTCCCGCAGCTTTCACTCGTCGCGGTACAGGACGGAGGAAGGCTTGCCGGCCATATTCTCTTTACAGAGGTGAAGGTCTCCGGCCATACGCTGCTGGCGCTGGCTCCGCTCTCCGTTTTACCGGACGCGCAGAACCAGGGAGTTGGCGGTAAGCTTATCCGGGAGGGGCACAGCATTGCGGCCGCGCTCGGCTACAAGGGCTCTATTGTGCTCGGCCATGCCGGGTATTACCCGAAGTTTGGCTATGTGCCCGCAAGCAGGTACCATATCTCCGCGCCGTTTGAGGTTCCGGACGAATCCTTTATGGCAATTGAATTGCTGGAAAACGGGCTGCACGGTATACGGGGCGTCGTGGAGTATTCAAGGGAATTTTTTGAGTAAGCTCAAACGAATAAAAGGAGGGAAACCGTATGAATGGTTTCCCTCTTTTTTTGAAATAAAACTGGTTTTATGATTTATATATTTCAAAAGGCTTCCCCTTCAAACTCCTCAAGCGAGAGGCTTATCTCCTCCCAAAGCTCCATCTGCCGCTCCTGTTCCCTGTGAAGGGTTTCAAGCCGCGCGGTAAGCTCCGTAAGCTTTTCAAAATCCGAGGCCGTTTCAGGCTGATTAAGCTCGTTTTCAAGCCCTTTTGCCTGTGTTTCAAGCTGTGTAATCAGCGCCTCGCAATTTTTGAGCTTTGTCTGGAGCCTGCGCCTTGCCGCCTGCTGTTCCTTACGCTGGAAGTATTCGTTCTGCTTGGGCTTTTCTTCCTTTGCAGGGGATACCGCGGGGGAGGGCAACCCTTTTGCCTTTTCCAGGTAGTTGTCATAATTGCCGAGATATTCCCTCGCGCCGTTTTGCGACAGCGTAATGACCTTGCCGGCCAGCTTGTTGATGAAGTAACGGTCATGCGAGATGATAAACATCGTGCCGCCGTAGGCCTTTAAGGTGTCCTCGAGCGCCTCGCGCGAGGCGGTGTCGAGATGGTTGGTCGGCTCGTCGAGCAGCAGGAAGTTTGAACCCGCGAGCATCAGCTTGAGCAGGGCGACCCGCGCGCGTTCCCCGCCGCTCAGGGCTTTTACCGGCTTGAACACGTCGTCCCCTTTGAACAGGAAGGAGCCGAGCGCTGTGCGTACCTGTGTCTGTGTCATGCCTGGGAACGTGTCCCAGACCTCGTCGAGCGCCGTTTTGTCAAGATGCAGGTCGGACTGCACCTGGTCGAAATAACCAACGTCCACGTTTGCGCCGAAGCGCACGTCCCCGCCGGATTCGATACGGCCGGTCAGGATTTTGAAGAGCGTCGTTTTGCCGCAGCCGTTTGCGCCGAGCAGGAAAACACGGTCTCCCTTGGTTATGTGCAGGTTTACATGCTCAAAGAGCGTTTTTTCACCGTAGGCCTTGGATAAATCCTCACAGATTAAAACGTCGTTGCCGCTTTCGCGTTTGGGGTTGAACGAAAAATGAATCGTCTCTACCTCCCCGTCAGGCTTTACCAGCGCGTCCTTCAGCCGGTCAACCTGCTTTTGCTTGCTTTCGGCTGTAATAAAATTCCGCTCGCGCCCCCAGCGCTTCTGCTGTTCGATGATTCCCTCGATACGCTTGATTTCTTTGATATCGTTATCGTACCTGCGTTTTAAGTCCTCGTTTATCTTTTCTTTCTTTTTCATGAATTCCGTATAGGAACCGCTGTAGGAGGCTATGCTTTGGTGCTCCAGCTCAATGGTGCGGTTCGTTACCGCGTCAAGAAAATAACGGTCATGCGAAATGACGATGACAGCGCCCCTGAAATCGCGGATAAAGCCCTCGAGCCATTCCACCGATGGGATGTCGAGATGGTTGGTCGGTTCGTCGAGCAAAAGCAGGTTCGCGCCGGATAGCAAAAGCTTTGCAAGGCTCAGCTTTGAAAGCTGTCCGCCGGACAGCGCGCCGCAGGGCAGCTCCATTTCGGCGCCGGAAAAACCAAGCCCCATTAAAGCCGAACGCGTGCGGCTTTTGTAGGTCAGCCCGCCGTCGTTTTCGTATTGCTCGTGAAGGGCAAGCTGTTTCGCAATCAACGCGTCGCGGCCGTTTTCGTCTGCTTCGATTTGCCGCGCCAGCGTTTCGAGCTGCTGTTCCATCGCTTCAAAACGGGAGAAGACGGTCAAAAGCTCGTTATATACCGTTTTGCTTTTATCGGCGTTCGCGTGCTGCTCCATCCAGCCGACGCGCACGTCCTTTGCCTTGAACACGCCGCCCGCGCCCGGCTCCAGCAAGCCCGATATAATTTTGAAGATAGTGGTTTTGCCCGCGCCGTTCGCGCCGATAAAACCGATTTTATCCTTCGCCTCCACGTCGAAGCTTACGTCCTCGAACAGGACGCGTTCCGAAAAGGAAAGCGACAGGTTTTGAACGGAAAGAATCGCCACTCGTTGACCTCCTGTTATATGCAAAAAGTGTTTTTGCAAATTCTTTTAGTTGAATTTTTTATAAAACCCTTTGTTCCCGGTTTATAAATGAAGCGTTCTGCTTCTTGGTTTTTATTAAGCATCCTGCTTCTTTCTTTTTGAAGAAAACCATCTGCTTCTTGGGTTTTTTCATAAAACTTATTATGTTCAATCAAAGGGGAGGGAACAGTTGCGGCTGTTCCTCCCCTTTGTAACCCCTCTTCGAGCGCTTTTCCAAGGGAACCCTTTCGATGGGTTCCCTTACGGCTTACGGGCGGCAAAGCATCGCGCCGCCCTCCGCCTATCCCTCCACAGCCGATTCAAGGAGCGAAGCCCCTTGAAAATCCCCCTAAGAGATAACTATCCGTTCCTCGTTTTATGTATGGGGTGTAGAACAGATAGTACGGGACCGCTGTGCGCCGCGCCTGCGCGCGGAGTATCTCGTGAGAGTGGTATTTTATTGATTTTACTTATTTCTTTGCGTCTAACCAACTTTTAGTCGAATCATTGCTTAAACCAAGAATATAATCTGTTGACACTTGATATAATTTGGCAAGCTTAATAAGGTGTCTAATGGGGAACTCCCTTTTTCCTAGTTCATATTGAGAGTAATACTGTTGAGATATTTCAAGTATTTGTGCAATCTTTTTTTGCGAGTAATCGTGGTCTTCTCGAAGGTCTTTAAGTCTCTGGCAATAGTTTTTCATGCAAATACATCTCCAATATGCTTAATAATGTTGATTATAATTCACATAACATATTATGTATTGACTTTACATAAAATATTATGTACAATGAAATCAAGCCGTAGTTGTTACAAGCTTGATAAGAAATTGAAATAGAGACAATTTATGCCTTATCGAGTTTGAAAATACTAAAGGAGGATGTTTATGGGTGAAGCAATAGAAAAGAAGTTGCAAGCAGAAGCAAAACAGTAAGTGCGATAACATGGGCAACGGCTGCAGCTATTTAAAGATGTTCTGTAATTCTGCTGTGGCAAGTAAAAAAATGATATACAACAGGAGGAAAACACATGAAAAAGAAAAAGAAGAAGCCAGACTCGCCGTTTGTAAAAGACTGTAAGCCGAGTGAAAATGCAAAGAACGAAATGTCTCCGTTGCTTGAGCAGCTTTTTTATGGGGACATCAAGCCCGGCCTGCAAAAGCCTACTCCGGCTTACCAAGCGGTAGTAGGCAGAATATCAAAGCAGGAACATGAGATTTCCGCTCTGCTGGGCAAGAACAAAAAGTTGTTTACAACGTATTTGGAGGAGGGCGTATACGACTGGCTCGACGTTGCAAATATGGAATGCTTTTCACAGGGCTACAGGCTCGGCGCACGCCTGATGCTTGTGGCTTTAATTGATAGCGACCTGCCGTTCCCCGTAAAAACATGAATTCACAGTTACTAATAATACATAAAAAGCTCTACTCCCACGAAGTACCCCGCGCACCAAGAAAGTACCAACCCCACGAGGTACTCCGCGCGAAGGCGCGGCGCTGAAACGTCCCGCAGTATCTGTTCTACACTCCGTACATAAAACGAGGAGCGGATAGTTTCCTCTTAGAGGGATTTTCAAGGGGCTTTGCTCCTTGAATCGGCTGCGGAGGGATAGGCGGAGGGCGGCGTGATGCTTTGCCGCCCGTAAGCCGTAAGGGAACCCATCGAAAGGGGTCCCTTGTACCGACGAAAAGGGTTTACAAAAGGGAAAAACAGCGGATTGTTTTTCCCTTTTGATTAAAACATATAAAGTTTTATCAAGAAATCCAAGAAGCAGATGGTTTTCTTTAAAAAGAGAGAGAGACAGGCACCTTCTTTGAAAGCTTCATTCAATAAAAAAGAAACGGGACGTTTCAAATAAAAAGAGAGAAGCAGGTTGCTTCCCAAAAACCAAAACAGTGCAATCAAAAAATGAAATAAAAAGGTATAGAAAAAGGAAGGGCCACCGCCCTTCCTTTTCATTTAATCGGTTGGTTCCCTAAAGGGAACCTTCAAAATCTCCGCGACAGACATCGCAAGGTTCCGCGCGATGCTGTCGATATTATCTCGTATCCACTGGGCGTCCTGCGGGTTGTCGTGGTACGCAATCTCAATAAGCACCGCGGGCGCTTTCGTCATGCGCAGCTCCGCAAGGCTTGTAGTGCCTACCGTCTTTACAAGCGCGGGGTTGGGATAAACCTTTTTAAAATTATCCGCGATGATATTGGCTGCCGCGGCGCCCTTTTGGCTCGACGCGTAATAATAAACGTCGGTACCCCTCAGCTGTCCCGCGAGGTTTGGCGGCGCGGCGTTGGAATGCAGCGCCAAATGTAAATCGTAGTTACCGGAATTTGAAAGGTTGATTGCCTGGCGCAGGCTCTCTTCCGGATTGTTGCGCGCCACGGTGATTCCGCTTGCCACAAGATACGGGATCATCGCGTCCGCAACTAGGTTCATATAATATTCTTCGTTGCCGCCGTCCGCGTAAGGATTGAATTCCTGTGTGGAGGGGCTTAAAAAAACCGATGGCATTGGTACGGTCAACTCCTTCTGTTATATAGGACATTATATGCACCCGGCGAGGGGCATTGACACAGCGTGTTATTTTATGTTATGGAAGAAGGCCGCGCTTGTGCCCTTGTTGCTGCGCTTGAACCGCCCAAGCCCATACAGGCAGTCCGTGTCTCCCTTTGTAATGGTGTTAAGCTTTGCCGAACAGGTCAGCGTCGCCTTGAAACCGAGCTCCTTGACGATTGGGAGGGACTCCTTGCTGATTGCGCCAAACGGATAGGTAAATGTGTCGGGCTTCATTCCAAGCTCATCCTGAAAACGCTCCTGCGCTTTTTTGAGGTCGTCGCGCAGTATTTTTTGATATGCGCCGTCGCTTTCAGTTTTTTTCTTCTGCGTGCCAAGCCTGCTGCCGGAGCTTGCGTGCAGGTTATAGGAATGGTTTTGCAGCTCCACATACCCGGAAAGCAGCATTTCCTTTAAATTGTCCCAGGTGGCGTTCGAATAGGTGGCGGAAAGGTCGGTCGTCTTGCTGTATTGGTCGGTATAATAGCCAATCGGGGACAGCACCATTTTGCAGTCGTACTTTTTAAGCAGAGGGAACGCATAGATATAGTTGTTGTAATAGCCGTCGTCAAAGGTAATCATGATAGGGTTTTCCGGAAGCTTTGTTCCCTTATGGACAAAATCGATAATATCCTGCATAACAACCGTGTTATACCCGTGCTCCGTTATGTACCTGAGATCCGATTCAAACAGGTCGGGCGATATTACGAACTCCCCCTGCATTTTCGGGTCGCGCAGCATCCCGTGGTACATAATAATCGGCAGCGTTACGCTGTCTTCATCAGCCGCGGCGCTCGTCTTGACGCTTGCCGGAACGCTCCCGCCCGATACCATGACAAGGCACAGGCAGAAAATCAGCCCCATGCAAATACAGCACAGGACGCTTTTTTTCATCCGCAGGTTCCAATACATAATACACCGCCCCAACCGTCAAAGTTCTGCAAGAATAAATATATTCCAAAAATTTCCGCATTATGTGTAAGGTTCATGTACGCTTTTCATAAACTTGACAAAACAGTCTGATTTTCATAAATTTTTTCTTTACAAATAGAAACGGCTGTGCTATTCTAAATACAGAAACAAGAATGATTCTCGTTTTTATTTATAAAAGGATGGATCGCATGAAAAGACAGAACTTCAGCAAAAAGAGAGAAGCCATTTTCCGTTCGATCTGCTCTACCGACACACATCCGACAGCGGAATGGGTTTACAACCAATTAAAGCCCGAATTCCCCGATTTAAGCCTTGGTACCGTTTACCGGAACATTTCTATGTTCAAGGAACGCGGTATGGTCATTTCGGTTGGAACGGTAAACGGGCAGGAACGTTTTGACGGGAACGTAAAGCCGCACCCGCATTTCATCTGCACCAAATGCGGCGCTGTAATCGATGTAAACCAAATCACGGGGGACAACAGGAGCCTTGATTATTCGGTCGCGTCCGCATATGGTTTCCAGGTTGACTACCACAGCCTTTGCTTTTTCGGCACTTGTGCAGCGTGCATGAAAGACGGCGCGGAGGAGACAAAACTCGTTTAACGCCGGGTTTTCCCGGAAAAAAATAAATTTAATTACATAAAAATGGAGGCAATTTGTTATGAAAAAATTTGTATGTACTGTTTGCGGTTATGTTCACGAGGGCGCAGAGGCGCCGGACGCATGCCCTATCTGCAAGGCCCCGAAAGAAAAGTTTAAAGAGGTTACGGAAGACGCCGGTTTCGCAACCGTCCATGAGGTCGGTATTGCCAAGGGCGTTGACAAAGAAATATATGACGGGCTTGTTGAGAACTTCAACGGCGAATGTTCCGAGGTCGGCATGTACCTTGCGATGGCGAGGGTAGCCGACAGGGAAGGCTATCCCGAAATATCCGCTGCGTTCACCAAGTACGCGTTTGAAGAGGCGGAGCATGCCGCGAAGTTTGCCGAGCTGCTCGGCGAGGTCGTGACGGACAGCACGAAGAAGAACCTCCAGATGAGGGTCGACGCGGAAACTGGCGCTTGCGCGGGCAAGTTTGAGATTGCAAAGAAAGCAAAGCAGCTGAACCTCGACGCAATCCACGACACCGTCCACGAGATGGCGAAGGACGAAGCGCGCCACGGCGCTGGCTTCAAGGGCCTTCTCGAAAGATATTTTGGCTAATTCCTTACACACCATATAAAAAAATTCATCCTAGAACAAAGGTGGGACGGCATATGCCGTCCCACCTTTGTTCACTCATAATTTAAAAAATTTCAATGTAACTATTGAAAAAAGGGGAGAGTTGTGCTATTATAACAATAAATATAGAAGTTTGTATAATAATTTGGTGGATATAAAGAGGTGGAAATTCAAAAAGGGGCTTGACAATCATGGATAAGCGGGCCACAATTGACAGACAGACAGACAGACAGACAGACAGACAGACAGACAGACAGACAGACAGACAGACAGACAGACAGA